>Ga0182742_1000069_pt1 | contig 208099 bp, 209 predicted proteins | sample eDN5th37CBELigMG_FD_128880 | JGI IMG/M metagenome (GOLD analysis project Ga0182742, IMG submission 128880) | Enriched Miracle-Growth compost microbial communities from Emeryville, California, USA - eDNA 5th pass 37_C BE-Lig MG (version 2)... ... | reverse complement strand
TTGTTAAACAATCCTCAAACCATTGGCGTGTTTGTCAAGAGCGATTGCGGCGCATCTCCATCCAGTAAATAGGAGAGAAGCTAACCCTTTAGGTAGTTTTCATAAATCTTTTGACACTACCCTCTTAGGTAAGTACAGTAACTTTTTAAAACTAAACGTTCCCACTAGGCCATGTCTTATTATGGATAGGAGCTAATATCTCAAGTACTTTTTCAAGAAGTTCTTGGTCAATCGGTTCATTTACCCAGTTAATGTTCTTCACAATATTTTCTGTACTAGCAGTACTAACTAATGTGGTTGGGATTCGACTATTTCTGACTGCAAATTGAATAGCTAACTTTGCAATATCTTCCCCTCTATCGCTACAATATTCTGAAGCTTTTTTACATGCCTCAATAATGTCAGGTGTTGCAGGATGCCAAGAAGGTACACCACGGTTGGTTAACAAACCCATTGATAATGGAGAAGCATTCATTAATCCTACTTCTTTTTCCTCAAGCAGAGGTAGTAAATCAAGCAATGATGTATCATTTAATGAGTAATGACAATAAGATAGGATGACATCTATGTTTGTCTTTGAAAGCACATTTTGGAAAACTTCTAATGGAAGACCGGAAACCCCAATATATCGAACTTTTCCTTGTTCCTTTAGTTGATAAAGCGCAGGAATTCCTTCCTCAATTACTTGTCTAAAAGACCCAAATTCAATGTCATGGAGAAGCAAAATATCAACATAATCAGTATTAAGTCTTGATAAACTTTCTTCTAAACTATTGATAATTCGGTCTTTTGAAAAGTCAAAGTCATTTTCACCATATCGACCAGCTTTTGTAGATAAATAGAATTTGTCTCTTGGAATGTCATTAAGTGCTTTCCCTAGAACTACTTCAGCCTTCGTTAGCCCATAATAAGGTGAAACATCAAGTAAATTAATCCCTCTATCAATAGCAGTATGTACTGTACGAATACCTTCCTTCTCATTAATCTCTCGAAATACAGACCCTAATGAAGATGCGCCAAAGCTTAAGTTTGATACAACTAAATCAGTATTTCCTAGCTTTCTATATTCCAACTTGTCTCCGCCTCTCTACAATTCTTTTAAAAGTCAAAAAGTGTCTAGCATCACCTATTTAAAGGAATATAATAAACAGTGCTAGACACTCATGTTCATTATTGTTTCGGTATAATGATATACGTCTGTCCTGAAGCTGTATTAAACGATATCGTTCCATTTTCGTTCTGAGTTGTTTCAATAGCCTTACAGTCTGCTTGAATCACTACATTTTTCATTGTTAACGTACAGCGATTTCCAAATTGAGAGAGGATAGAAGCTTCAGTTACTATCCCGTTGTTCCAGGCAAGACTAATCTCAAACCCGCCACGTGCTTTAAGACCTCGTATAAAACCAGTTTTCCATTGTGACGGAAGTGCTGGTAATAATTCAATGCTATCTGTATGCGATTGAACTAACATTTCGGCAACTCCAGCTGTAAATCCAAAGTTCCCGTCAATCTGAAACGGTGGATGTGCATCAAATAGATTTGGGTAAACTCCTCCACCCTCACGAATTACACGGTCCTCTTTAACAAGTTTTAGTAGGTTTGAAACAAACACAAATACATGGTCACCATCTTTAAAACGTGCCCATAAATTCATTTTCCACGCTAAGCTCCAGCCTGTTCCCTCATCTCCACGAAGTTCAAGTGATTTTCGTGCAGCAGTATACAATTCAGGTGTATTTTGTTCAGTTAACTGATTACCTGGAAATACACCATATAAATGGGATACATGGCGATGATATCGATCTTCATCTTCAAAATCCTTCGACCATTCCTGGAGTTGTCCATATTTTCCTACTTGAAGAGGATGAAGTTTTGCTCTTGCTTCTTCTAGTTCCTCTCTAAATGAGGTATCATCTTCCAATATATTTGCTGCTGATATACAATTCGTAAACAAATCCCAGATTAACGATAAATCCATCGTTGAAGCAGCGCTTACTGCAGCAAGTTGCCCATCGTCTGTTCTAAATTTATGCTCTGGTGAAGTAGATGGTGATGTCACAAGATAGCCATTCTCATCTTCAAGTAACCAATCTAAGCAAAACAGTGCAGCTTCCTTCATAACGGGGTATGCTTTGCTTTTTAAAAACTCAATATTTTGTGTAAAGAGGTAATGCTGCCAAGGATGTTGACTTAACCAAGCTGCTCCAAGCGGCCAAAATGCCCAGACTGGGTCACCATGACCATATGCACCAACTGGAGCAGATTGACGCCAAATATCCGCATTATGATGTGCTGTCCATCCTCTTGTGCCATAATTTATTTCTGCAGTTTTTTTACCATTTTCAGCTAATTCTTCAATGAAGGTTAACAATGGCTCATGGCATTCGGACAAATTACATGTCTCTGCTGGCCAGTAATTCATTTCTGCATTAATATTTAGAGTCCAGTTACTGCTCCATGGAGGTTTTAACATATCATTCCATATTCCTTGAAGGTTTGCTGGCTGAGTACCAGGTCTAGAGCTTGCAACCATTAGATAGCGTCCATATTGGAATAGAAGTTCAACAAGACCAGGATCGTTTGCTCCATACTCAATGATTCTTTTTTCGGTAGGAAGATCCATTTTTTTATCTAGTGAACCAAGGTTAAGCTCTACCCTACTCATTAATTCCTGAACGTCCTCAACATGTGAATTGAATAATTCTTCATAAGACTTATTCAATGCTCCATTTAAATATGCTGTAGAAATCTTTGATGGATCTCTTCCTTCTTTACCTGGTGACTTATCAAATCCATTAAAACTTGTTGCTGCCGAAAAATATAGTATTGCTTCTGTTGTTTCTTTTACGGTTATACCGTTGTCATCAATATGTACAGTTCCATCATTTGCTTGTACACATAGCTGACTTTCAAAACGGATTGCATTTGTTTCTTCAAGACTTCCGTATCTAGCTTCAGATGTATAATACCCTGGCTCCGAATTCTCAGGGCATATGCCTTTCAATGTAAAAACATTCCCTTGGGTAGAAATTTCATTTGGAAGTAAGCTTTTTAACGTTGCAGAAAAACTTAGTTTCCCCTTTTCACTCGTACCAATCTTCATTACAACTACTTGATCCGGATACGATGAAAATACTTCTCGAGTAAAACGTACACTATCAATCTCGTATTCTACATGAGCAATTCCACGACTAATGTCTAAAGAACGCTCATAGTAGGTCGGTAATCCATCATGTTGGAAAGTAATATTCAAATCACTAAGAGGTAAATAGTTTTGAGTGTATGGACCAAGCATCTCTTTACATAATAGATCCGCCTCTTCGTACTTTCCTTCATTAATCAATTTCCTTACTTTTGGTAAGACTTCCTTAGCTTTTGAATTATTCCAATCTTTTGGACTACCAGACCAAAGGGTATCATCGTTTAACTGTAATCGCTCTTGATATACTCCTCCAAACACCATAGCACCTAGCCTACCATTTCCAATTGGTAGCGCTTCAGTCCAAGCTTTTGCTGACCCTTCATACCACAATTTCAACTGCAACAGCTCCTACAACTTAATTCATCTATGTTTAGTTTGTTGTGGACTCCAATTGTGATGTTGGTGATTCAACACTTTCCTCTTCCACAAATACATTTGTAAGTGTGCCTAATTTTTCAATTTCAACGGTTACTTCATCACCAGGTTGAATATATACCTGCTTATCCTCAGGATATCCTAATACAACCCCTTCTGGAGTACCAGTTAAAATTAGATCTCCTGGCTCCAATGTCATATGCTGCGAAATGTAGCTCACAATTTCCGCCACAGTAAAAATCATATCTGAAGTATTCGAATTTTGTCTGACCTCACCATTTACAATTGTTTTTAAATTTAGGTTTTGTGGGTCAGCAATTTCATCAGCTGATACTAAATATGGTCCCACAGGGCTAAAATCATCACACGTTTTACCTAGCAACCACTGTGGAGTTTTCATTTGCAGGTCTCGTGCAGACAAATCATTTACTGTACAGTATCCAAAGACATGGCGAAGTGCATCTTCTTCTGATACGTATTTTGCTTTTTCCCCGATTACTACCCCTAGCTCTACCTCATAATCTAGTTTTTCCGTTACCTTTGGAACAGCAATATTTGCTTTATGAGCTGTTAATGTATTATTAAACTTGTTAAAGAGAATAGGTACTTCGGGGTAAGGAGCATTTGTTTCATCCGCATGCTTTCGGTAATTTAACCCCACACAAATAATTTTATTTGGAGCAGTTACACAAGGACCCCATTCAATATCATTCTCATTAACAACGAACTCACTAGGAATGTTTTCCACGTATGCCTGTATCGTTTGAAGAGCAGTTTTTCCTCCTTTAATAACTTCCATTACATCTGTTAAAACCTGTTCATTTGGATTTTTTGCTAGTGCTAGTTCAAGATCAATAATTCCCTCTTCAACTTTTACACCCAAAACATTTTTAGAATCTTTTTTGATCGTTACTAGTTTCATATCTTTGCATCTCCTTTATTATAAAATTAATTTAGTTTTCCGTTTACAACTCCACCATCAATCATAAATGGTGAGCCCATCATAAATTTTGATTCATCAGAAGCTAAATATAATGCAGCATATGCAACATCAATTGGTTTTCCGAGATCTCCCCCTAATTGACGTCGTTTAATCGATTCAATTGCAGCATCTGGATTTGGATCTTTCGAAAGATAGTCTTCAACAAATGGTGTAAAGATTGTTCCAGGCATCAATGCATTTACACGAATATTATATTTAGCATAATCCACCTGAATTGATTTCGTTAAGGCTAGAATTGCTCCTTTTGTGGTTGCATATGATGCTCTGTTAGCCAATCCAATTTCTGCAATACAAGAAGACATATTAATGATAGAGCCTGACTGTTGCTTAATCATTTCAGGTACCACATATTTTGTCACTACGAACACACCATTTATGTTAACGTTCATTACCTTGTTCCAGGTTTCTAAATCGATTTCATGTAGTTGACCAACACCACTGATTCCCGCATTGTTAAAAAGTACATCAATTCGTCCATATGCTTCAATTATTTTTTGTACCATTTGTTCCACTTCAACTGGATTGGTAACATCCGCCTTTAAAAAAATAGCTTCTCCTTGATTGTCAAGAATTTCTTGGACTGTTGCATCACCTGCAACTGAATTAAGGTCATTAACAACGACAGTTGCTCCCTCTTTTGCAAAAAGCATTGCCGTTTCCTTCCCTATACCGGAGCCGGCTCCTGTTATTAAGCAGATTTTATTTTTTAACCTCACCATGCACACCTCCTTTAATGGTCCATATGGTCATCTGGTTGTGCTGCTTTTACGGTTAATCCACCATCTACCATTAATAAGTGACCATTGATTTGCATTGCTTCCTCAGATGCTAAAAAGACAACCGCATCACCAATTTGACGTGAAGTTCCTAACCGTTTCATTGGATTTGCCTCAACTTCTTTTCTATAAATCTCTGGATCAGCTAAATAATCTGTACACATATCCGTATCAATGGTACTAGGGCCAACAGAGTTAACATTAATATTGTACTTTCCAAGCTCAATTGCAAGCGCTTTTGTTAATTGATGTGCAGCTGCTTTTGATGAAATGTAATGCGGAACAACAGGACTAACTACGACCACACTTGCGGTTGAAGTAATATTAATGATTTTTCCATAGCGACGCTCAATCATTCCTTTGGCCACTTTCTGTGAAGTAAGGAATATTGATTTTACGTTTGTGTTATATGTGCGATCCCATTCTTCTTCAGAAAGTTGCATAAATGGAACAAAAGGATTAATTCCAGCATTATTGACAAGGATGTCAATTTGACCAAGCTCAGCTTCCACTTGCTCAATCATCATATCAACTTGTTGCTTGTTACCTACATCTGCTTGAATAATCATTGCACGTTGCCCTAGTTCTTCAACTTGTTTTTTTACTTCTAATGCCTTCTCTTTTGAATTATCTGAAGCGTAGTTAATTGCGATATCTGCTCCTTCTTCTGCAAGACGTAACACAATTGCTGCACCAATTCCTCTGCTTCCACCTGTTACCATTGCAATTCTATTCTTTAAACGCGCCATTTGTTTACCTCCCATTATTAGAATAAAGACAATATTTATTCATAACTACTAAAACATTTCCCGTAAATGGAAAAAGACTCTTACAAGTGGTAAAAACGCTTACAATTCCCTCCTAAAATAAGGTCCTGGTCTTCTTTAGGAAAATCTTTGATATAATCAAGTACAATCTTCATGACAGTATCATAGTCTCTACTTAGCGTACACACAGGCCAATCAGACCCAATCATTACTCTCTCTTTACCAAATTCTCTGAAAATAACATCTAAATATGGGGTGAAATCATCCTGCTTCCAATTATCCCAGTCGGCTTCTGTTACCATTCCAGAAAGTTTGCAGTGTACATTCGAAAATTTTGCTAGTTTTTGAATATTATTTTCCCACGGTGTAATAGTAGCATCTTTGATAAAAGGCTTTGAAAGATGATCAAGAACAAACGGTTGATTTTGAAATTCTTCTACTAACTCAAGAGCATACGGTAGATGCTTTGGAAACAGCAGTAGGTCATATGTAAGTCCGAATTGTTGGAGTTTGGATATTCCGTTTTTAAATTCCCTTCTTAGCATAAAACGTTCGTCTTGTTCATCATGAATGATATGGCGGATTCCTTTCAAAAATGAGTATTTTGATAATCTTTCAAGCTCAGTTTCTACCTTATCTGAACACAAATCCAACCAACCAACAACACCTTTAATAAAATCATACTGCTCCGCTAGCTCTAATAACCAATTTGTTTCCTCCAATGTTTGCCTAGCTTGAACAACAATTGAGCCTTCAAAATCATTATTAGCTAATATTGCTTCAAGATGGTGAGGTAAAAAGTCTCTCTTTAATTTCCACTCATTGTCACCAATCCAACCATATTCATTTTCATTGTATATCCAGAAATGTTGATGGGAGTCAATTTTCAATCGTTTTCCTCCTTCCATATGTTATAATGTTAGCGATAACATAAACTTATCATATTCAATATTTTCTGTCTATTGTTTATTTGCTAAACAAAAATTAATCTTTGACTATAAGGATGATGTTTGAATGACTACTATATATGATGTTGCTAAAAAAGCTAATGTTTCTGCTATGACTGTCTCAAGAGTAATTAATAATGCTAGTTCTATAAAAGAAGAAACACGGCAAAGAGTGTTAAAAGCAATAAAAGAGCTTGATTATATACCAAATCGAACAGCACAAAGTCTTAGTTCTAAAGACTCTAAATTATTGTCATTAATTATCACCGATATTACGAATCCGTTCTTTACACGAATTGCCAGAGGTGCAGAGGATAGAGCGAATGAATCAGGCTATCAGGTAGTGTTTAGTAATTCCGATGAGACTATTTCCAAAGAATCTGCGTATATTCGTTCTGTTATTTCCCGAGGAATCGACGGTGTCCTACTTGTTCCTGCATCAGAACAATCTAAAGATAACGTGGCCCAACTTTCAAAGCATCAAATACCATATGTATTAATCGATCGTGAAATACACGGTGTATCATCGGATATCATTATGGGCGATAATCAAAAAAGCACAAAACATTTGCTAGAACATTTAGTCAATTTAGGACATAGAAATATTGCTTTAGTCACAGGCCCACCACATATTTCTAATATTAGAGAACGTGAGGTTGCTTATGATGAGATTATTGAGAAGTACTCCATGCCTGAACCACTCATTTTTCGAGCTGATTTAACTAGAAATCAATCAGCCTCATTTATAGATTTGTTTTTACAATTACCGAAAGAAAGAAAACCGACTGCCATTTTTGCAGTTAATAACTTCCTTGCTGTGAATTTAATAAATGGTTTTCGTTCTCAAGGAATAATTGTTCCGGATGAATTATCGATTGTTTGCTTTGATGATCCACACCCAGTACCTGACGTCAATCCATTTTTAACATTTATTAATCAACCTGCCTATCAATTTGGTTACCGAGGAATGGAGATATTGATTAACAAAATTGAAAAGAAAGAAAAAAATAATACCCCACAGAAGATAATCATACCTTCCGATTTGATTATTGGGAAATCAACTAAAGCCATATAAGAACGTTTGACACACCTTGCTCTTACCATATGGAAGCTAATAAATCTTTCGTATTAAGTCAATTTGTAAGTATGTTAGAGCTTAGACAAATGTAGAACGTCTCAATTTTCTCACACTTGTAAAAAAAGAGGTGACCTACCAATTAAAGTAGCGAAACCTCCTTTTTTTATAGCTTAATTACTTTCTAGAATAAGTACTCCCTTAGCTGGTATTTCAACGGTTCCGGATAATACTTCACCTGTTAATAACTCTTTTTGACCTTCTAGCTCTAATTCAATCATAGCGCTTTGATCATTATGGTTTAATACAAAAGTGAACGTCTTTCCTTCCTTCTCACGTCTTGTTACTTCAACACCAGTCGGACTCTGTAAAATTGGTTGGATCCCTTTTTCATTCGTAATTGCTGACATCAAACTTATTAGAAATTCTGGCTCAGGACTTGAAGCAACATACCATGCTTGACCTTTACCAAACTGGTTTCGAGTTAACACAGGCATCCCTTTATAAAATTCTTTTCCATACTCTGCAAGTACTTCAGCACCCTCAGAGTGGATTAAATCACATAGTATGCCACACTCATAACTATCTTTAAATCCATCTAAAGTTCTTTTCATTACAATTTCATTCTTTTGGTCAGGGAATAATGCGTCAATTTCTTCTGCCCAGATACCTAATAAATTACGAAGCTCTCCTGGATAACCTCCCAATGTTACTTTATCATTTTCGTTCACAATTCCACTGAAGAACGTAGTTAAGAAAGTACCACCGTTTTCAACAAATCGCTCTAGCTTTTTCGCATACCCTGGCTTCACCATATAAAGGACAGGTGCTACCACTATTTCGTACTTACTTAAATCAGTGTCTACACTAATCATATCTACTTGAACGTTTTGCTGATAGAAAGCATCATAATACTTTTGTATTTCGTCAAGATATTTTAATGCAACACTAGGTCCACTTGAATATTCAAGTGCCCACCAGTTATCCCAATCGAATACGATTCCTACTTTTGCATTTGTTCTTGCATCTAGTAGCGTATCGCCTAGCTGTTGTAATTCTTCTCCAAGTTCCGCACATTCTCTAAACACCCTTGTACGCTCATGACCAACATGCTCGATCACCGCTCCATGATATTTTTCACAAGCACCTATAGATCGGCGCAATTGGAAAAACATTACTGTATCAGCACCACGTGCTACTGCTTGATAACTCCACAGCCTCATGACACCAGGACGTTTTAATGAGTTATACGGTTGCCAGTTTTGTTGGCTCGGCGTTTGCTCCATAAGCATGAAAGGGTCTCCATCCTTTAGTCCACGCATTAAATCATGACGCATAGCGACAGCGCTCATTGGCGTATCATAACTAGGATAGTTATCCCAAGAGACAATATCCATATACTTAGCCCATTTAAAATAATCTAATGGTTTATATGTACCCATTAAATTTGTTGTAATCATTACATCAGGTGTTAGCGCTTTAATTTCTTCGTATTCAGCTAAATAACACTCCAACATACTATCAGAATTAAATCTGGAATAATCCAATGAGATTCCTTGAAAATTCGTTCGATCATGTCCAAAATGTTCGCTTAAGTTATTTGGAGGAACAATCTCATCCCACTGATAGAATGTATGTCCCCAAAAACGTGTATTCCACTCACTATTTAGGTTTTCCAATGTGTTATATTTTTTCTTCAGCCATACACGAAAAGCTTTTGCACAATTGTCACAATAACATGCTCCACCATATTCATTATTAATATGCCATACAGCTAAAGCTGGGTGGTCTTTATAGCGTTCAGCCAGTTTACGTGCCATTAATCTTGAGTATTTACGAAATGTAGGACTGTTAGGACAAGAATTGTGGCGGCCACCAAATTTTCGTTGTCTTCCTTCAAAATCCGTACGCAAAACATCTGGATATTTTTTTGCCATCCATGCAGGGTGCGCTGCTGTACTTGTTGCAAGACACGCATACACTCCATTTTTGTGTAGCATATCCATAACTTCATCAAGTAGCTCAAAATTGTAAGTCTCTTCGTCAGATTGATTTAAGGCCCATGAGAATACATTGATTGTTGCTATATCAATACCCGCTAACTCAAAAAGACGCATGTCCTCTTCCCATATCTCTCTTGGCCACTGATCAGGGTTGTAATCTCCTCCGTAAAGTATTTTTGGTAGTTTTTTAGTTATCATGATTTTTCCTCCTATACCTTCCTAATCACTTACACATAGGACTTACCTTTAACTGCTACTAAAAATTCGGAAAGTAAGTAACCTATAGGTTATCTACCTATAGGTTACTCTATTTTCTATCCTGTTTTATTAACCCTTCACAAACACAGTCTTAATAGATGTATAAAATTCCTTCGCTGCTTCACCTTGTTCACGAGTACCTGTGCTAGATCCCTTCATACCACCGAATGGTGCCTGAAGTTCAACTCCTGCACTTTCAGCATTGATTCTAACAAGACCAGCATCCATGTCCTCAATGAATGTTAACATTTTCCCAATGTTTTCCGTGAAAATTGAAGCACTTAAGCCATATTTAGTATCATTAGCAATTTCAATTGCTTCTTCTAACGACCCAACCTTAATCAGAGCTAGTACAGGTCCAAAAATCTCTTCCTGTGCAATAATCATTTCACTTTTAACATTATCAAAGACTGCAGGTGTGATATAAAAGCCATTTTGAAGGCTCTCTTCGCTTGGTGTTTCACCACCACAAAGTAAAGTTGCACCTTCTTCTTTTCCTTTTGCAATGTATGATTTTACAGTTTCAAGCTGACTCGCGCTTGCACATGGTCCCATCCATGTACTTTCTTCAAGTCCAGAACCGACTTTTAGTTGTTTCACTTGTGATACAAGCTTTTCCTTAAATTCTTCGTAAACTTTTTCATGAACGATCACACGGCTGGTTGCTGTACATTTTTGTCCTGTTGAACGAAGACCACCACTAATTGTTGCATCTACAGCTTTACTAATATCCGCATCCTCGGCAACTATAACAGGGTTCTTTCCACCCATTTCAAGTTGGTATTTTGCACCACGTTTGAACGCTCCTTCACCAACCTGTATTCCGATTTGTTCTGAACCAGTAAATGTAATACCGTCAATATCCTTATGGTCAATAATACCTTGCCCAATGACAGATCCAGAGCCCGTAACAAAATTCAATACACCTTCAGGTAGTCCTGCTTGTCTAAAACATTCTACCACCTTTGCAGCTGTAACAGCAGCTTCTGTTGCTGGTTTGAAAACAACTGTGTTTCCATATACTAACGCAGGTGCAATTTTCCATATAGGGATTGCTACTGGAAAGTTCCAAGGAGTAATGATACCAACTACACCTAATGGAGCTCTTGTCGTAAACATAAATGCCTCATTATCCGTTGATGGTATCACATCACCATTTTTTCTCATTCCTTCTCCAGCATAGTAACGTAGTATTGCAACACCGCGAGCCGTCTCACCTTTGGCCTCAGGTAATGTTTTCCCCATTTCTTTTGTCATTGTTTCCGCAATATCGCTAAGATTTTGCTCTAAAATATCTGCTACTTTGTATAAATAACTTCCACGTGCTGCCTGTCCTAGCTTTTTCCAAGCCTTCTTAGAACTTTTCGCCACTTCAACTGCTTCATCCAAATCTTCCTTTGTAGATTTTTGAACCTTCCCTACAATTTCAAATCGATTGGCAGGATTCACACTCTCAATAACCTCACCTGAATGGCTCTCAATCCACTTACCATTAATAAAATTCATATATGTTTTTACATTTGTTTCTACAGTCATTTCATCTACACCTCTATTTAAAAATTTCTTTACAAAGAACTTACCTTCTTACCCTTAGCGATTAGATATTGAATTTGATACTTGTTCTTTAGCAGTATTTTCAAGTACACCAATACCAGAAATTTCAATTTCAATATGGTCATCATTGTTTAATGTAAATTCGTTTGGAGGAACAATACATGTTCCTGTTAACAGAACAGTTCCATCAAAAATCTCATTATCCCTTGTTAAATATGAAACTAGTTCCTCGTATGTTCTCTTTAATTGGCTAGTACTTGCTGATCCTTCAAACACCTTTTCATCATGTCTATAAATCCGACAAGTAATTTCAAATTGATATGGATTTTCTACCGTTTCAACTAATCGAATTGCTGGACCAATTGAACATGAGCGTTTCCACACCTTTGCCTGTGGTAGATATAATGGATTTTCACCTTCAATATCGCGTGAACTCATATCATTTCCTACAGTATAGCCGAGAATATTTCCGTTACGGTCAATAACAAGTCCTAACTCAGGCTCAGGTATTTGCCAATTTGAATCACTGCGCAAATATACATCTTCTTTCGGCCCAACAGTTCTAGCGCTTGTTGATTTTAGAAATAACTCAGGACGTTTTGCGTCATATACTTTATCATAAAAAGTTTCAGCAACTGGCTCTTTACCATGAGTTGCTTCATAATTTCTAGCCTCTTTACTTTTCTCATAAGTTACTCCAGCTGCCCATACTTCTGGTGCATCAATCGGAGTTACTAACTCTAATTCATAAAAGTCTGAGGTAATTGGTAACGAATCGCTAATAACCTCTTCTACTATTGCAACCGTACTCTTTCCTTTTTCCTCACTTGTTTTAACAAGCGCTATAAAATCTGAAAAGGGTAATTCATATACCTGATTCTTATCTGTTACAGCAGCTAATATAGTGGATCCTTCTTTTTTAAAACGGATTATTCTCATGCTTTGACCTCCATCCAAAATATAGTATAAATTCATATGTTTTTTACTAGTCTATTAAATTTATTGTATTCGATTTACCATATTAAACATTCGTTTTATAATCCAAATCAGCATCCATTGCAACAGCCAAAGGACAACCCATTCGCTGCATTTGTATAAGCAATTAATTATTTGCTTGCAGCAACAAGCCGTAGATATCTTCTTATCTTTGTCCCTCTAAATCTAGTAAATCCCTTCTTGATTACATCTCATTTGGATAAACAACAATTTTTATACTTTCTTGTTTATTAGTTCTTGCTTTTTCCATTGCTTCACTTGTTTTTTCCAACGGAAAACGGTCAGTTATAATTTCATGTATATTTGTTGAGCCAGATGCTAAGAATTCAATACCTTTTGGATACGTATTGGCATAACGGAAAATGCCATAGATATCAAGTTCATTATCAGCAATTAATGGAACATTAAGTCCAATTTCATCTTGTGGTGGTAATCCAACAATCGCAAGTTTGCCACCACGGCGAATTGAAACGAGAGCTGATTGTAATGCTCTTGGATTTCCAGCTGTTTCAAACGCGACATCTACACCTTCACCATTTGTAATCGTATTGATTTGCTCATATACATCATGCTCTAAGACATTTATTGTATGTGTTGCACCTAGTTTCCTTGCAGCTTCAAGGCGATTTTCTTCTAGATCTGTAACAATAATAGTAGATGCCCCAAATGCTTTAACTGTGGCAATCGCTGTAAGTCCAACAGGACCCATTCCCATGATTGCAACAGTTGAACCAGGTTGTAATTTTGCTCTTGTTGCAGCATGGATTCCTACTGAAAATGGTTCATTCATGGCCGCTTCTTCAAAGGACAAGCTATCTGGAATTGGAAATAAAAAGTCCTCTCTGTGTTTTATATATTGAACAAACGCTCCATCAATGGGAGGAGTGGCTAAAAATTCTACTTTTGGACAAAGATTGTATCTGCCTTCTTTACAATGCTTACATTTCCCACAAGTGATACCAGGTTCAATTGCAACTCTGTCTCCCACTTTAAATTTAGTAGCATTTTTACCATTTTTCACAACGATACCAGCGCATTCATGCCCAAGAATAATTGGTTTCTCCACTACATAACGGCCAATTTTCCCATGCTCATAATAGTGGATATCTGAACCACAAATCCCAACTGCCATAACCTTTACAAGTACTTCATCGTCACCAACATCTGGAACAGGAAGTTCTTGGATCTCAATATCAAGTGGCTTGTTCATAACTGCAGCTTTCATTGTAGTTGGTATTTCTAAATTTAGGAATTCAGTCTTATTCTGAACTGTACTCATTAATGTCGCCTTCTTTCTGTTTTTATCATAAAGATAAGACTTGGTCATTATTGTTGTTTTTTCATATGAGTTGCCATTCCTTACTACGTTTGCTGCCAACATTAATAAAAGAAACCGATTCATGAAACTCTTTAAAATCATTGAAAAAATTCAACTAGCTTTAAAGTAATTAAATTTCATCAACTTCTTTATAACTGAAATAATCAAAATCAGCATGTTTACGCATTCCACTCAAATCTTGTACACATAGCCCGATAAACGTTCCAGTAAAACGTATATAATCACCATAATCATCAGAAAGGTGACATATATCAATTTTTTCTCCAACTGGATTCCAATCATTATTTTCGTAAGCATAATAGAATTGTAGAAATTCTTTATGTGCAACTGCCTTAAGCTTACAACCGACATTTGGCTTAAGGACAATCTCTTCAGTTAAAAGTTGATCATATATACCATCTTTCGTTTGTATGATACCTAAACATTTCCCATGTACTTCATCATGTGTTATACGCAAATATACATGATCCTTTGTATCGTAATAGAAAATCAACCCAGCCATTTGTTGGAAATGCTCCGGTTCAAACTCTAGTTCTGTTTCGACTTCAACATGGAAGCTCTGCTGTCTTCTTGCAACAATACTCTGTCGGTGTGTTGATGACAGCGATTCCATCCCTTTTAATCTTAAATAACCAGGACGCTCTTCAAGAGATAGCCACGTAGAGTCAGTAGGAATACGAAGAGTACTAAAATGAACATTCAACTTTGAATCATTAAAATCATCTTTTGTTGGAACGGGTTTTACTGGTTGTTGCTCAATGGCTGGTGGCTTAACAAGTACCGACGGCTTGTTACCGCCTTCCACTCGCAGCCAATCATCCTCTGTCCAAAATACACGTTGGATTGCAGTTTCCCTACCCAAATTACAATACTTATCCTTTACAGGACGTCCACATAAATGCGCAATATACCATTCATCTGTATGGGTATGAACTAGACTAGCGTGTCCAGCTTTTTGTAACTCTAGTTCTGGAGAACCAAAGGATGTAAGGATTGGGTTTGTTGGGTCAACCTCGTAAGGTCCAAAAAGTGACGTTGATCTCGCCATTGTTACAGCATGCTTATATTCTGTTCCACCCTCGGCAGTCATCAGATAATAATAGCCGTTACGTTTGTATATATGTGGTCCCTCTGTTAATTTTAGTTCGGTACCTTTAAAAATATTTTTTACCGGACCAACTAGTTTCCGTTCAGTTGGTGAATATTCCTGTATCACAGTTCCTGCAAATGAATTGGCACCTTTTCGATGATCCCAAAGCATATTTACAATCCACTTTTTCCCATCGTCATCATGAAATAATGAAGGATCGAATCCGCTACTATTTAAATAGATAGGCTCAGACCATGGTCCCATGATATCCTCTGCTGTTACAAGGTAATTATGGGTATCTTTATAGGCACCCTTTCTACTTTTTACATCAGTATAAATTAAATAGAAAAGTCCATCTGAAAAGGTTAGACAAGGTGCCCAAACACCACCTGAATCAATATTTCCTTCCATATTGAGCTGTGATTTACGAGTTAAAGGATGTGTAAGTAACTCCCAATTTACTAGATCCTTAGAATGATGTATCTGGACACCTTGAAACCATTCAAAGGTTGATGTCGCAATGTAATAATCTTCTCCGACCCTTAAAATCGATGGATCAGGATTAAAGCCACGTAAAACTGGATTTGTAATCATTCCTTGCTATCCCTCACTTTTTACCGATATGATATTTTAATTAACTGTAACTATAAAATTAATTACTTACTTAGGAACCCGCTTAATTCTCGGGTCAGTGAATATATCGTATTCATCTCGGCTAGTTGTTGAAAATTCTGAAATAATAGCACCTTCTTCATCTGCTTGAAACCAATGTAATGTATTTGCTGGAATCGTAAATTGCTCTCCTGGATGTAGTTCTATTTCATGGAACACTGTATAATATTCCTTGCTACTCTCAGGAATTAGCGCTTTCATCGCAGATGTAGAATCTCCTTCAACATACAGCCACACCTTTCCATACCGACAACGGAAAGTTTCTGTTTTTCCTTTCAATGTACCAATCGGCGGGTGGCGGTGTTCAGGGCATGTTTGTCTAGGAAACAAGACTAAGTCTTTGGCACAATAATAATCATTGTTAATATATGTTATTAATTGAAGACCTTCATTTTCAAGGTTGTTCAGCCCAAAATCGGCAATTTCTATATTTCCTTTTTCCTTTTCTGTTAATACAATGCCAGCACTTTTCAGAATATCAATAGTCTTTTGTTTGGCAGATTGTATATTGATAGCCGACATATTCATGTACACTCCTTATATTATGAACTATCATTCCTGTTAAATCTATTCTTCTTTCGAACCAACAACTTTCAAGCCTATAGTTTGCCTTGTCCCCTAAATAATTTTCCAAGACTACAACAGCAAACGATTACATTCCTTCTTTAAAGCATTTCAGAAACTACAAACTTGTATACTACTATACTATTCTACGTATATTACAAAGAATCCTGTAATAATTTCAAACTTTTTGTTAGACTTACTAGAAAAATATAGTATTTTAACTCTTATACTTGGTATCGAGTAGGTAAACTTTTATATACTTTCAATAAATTAGTTTATCGTACTTACTTAAGTATAAATGAAAGCGGAGCAAAAAATAACCTTAAATTCCGATAAATTTTTACCAAAAAAAAGAGTAGCAATAATTCTACTCTATTTTATACCCGATTTAACTTTCTTGTATAACATTTCGCTTTTTAGTATCACCTAGATTCAATTACGGACCAATAAAGCTGGACGATATATCTTTTCTCCATCAACTTCGATTTCTATTTCAGGGAAGTTGCCTGTTCTGGTAATAATTTTAAAATCATTTTCCTTTACAAGAATTGTATCTTCAGACTTCACACCGGTAATGGAGGGATTCCAAGAAAATGCTTGGTTATGACCAATTCTTTCAGTAGATTCAAGATTTGCACGATATTCTCGTGGCAAATATCCAGTTAGTCCCCCTTGATGGTGAAGGGTCCATTCGTTACTGTATCCAGTTTTTTCATAGCAAGCCACTGCTCTTTTAAATACTTCTCTTGCCTCTATACCTGGCCGCGTATTTGCAATAAAGGTTGAATCCACTTCACAAACAGCTCTATGTTTATCTATCAGTTCAGAAGAGGGTTTTCCAAAATGGACTAGTCTGGTTGCAGATGCTACTAATCCACCTCGCCTACCGCCTATTGCAAGAAGTGCATAGCTCTCGAGTTTATTCATTGTAGGTATTGGATGTCGATAGTTAAACACACGGTGATCTGCAGCAATAAGGTTAGTCACTGGTTCAATTCCAAGTTCCATGCTTAGCTGTGCCATCCGTGCTGCTATTTCGAACTCCGTTTCACCTTTCTTTAATTCCTGACTAACTTTTTCTATGATCGTACCTACATCTTTTCCTAGCTGTTCATAACGAATCATTTCTTCTTCTGATAATGGGTATCTAACTTCTGCTAACTCGGTTAAAACTTCCTTTTCTTCTACTAAACTTCGATTTTCTAAAATACCATTTAAAAGATTTCTTTCACCATCTGTTTCATACCAATTAAAAGACAACACTTTAAGTGGAAGCTTAGCAAGTTCTTCTTCTCTAAGGCGATTTTGCTCAATATTATTGGATATAACAACTACATCATCAAGCGTAATTAGTACCTTACCACAAGATCCTTCTGAAGCAATTCCAATATATCCTCTCCCCGAGGTTAGCCAAGAAAAACTAGCTTGGCTAGTTAGTAAAAGCGCGTCTTTTTCAATTTTATGAAGTAACTTCCTTACCTTCTCAATCTTCGTTGTAAATTCAGCTACCAAACAATCACTTCCATTTCTATTTAGTAACATCCCAGCTTAAAAATAATGTAAAAGACATTCCGATTGAGAAAGCAAATGAATTGCCTTCTCTTTCAGACTGTCTAAACGTTCGTTACATAAAAAGTAAATCCGCTTTTTAATACTTGAAGTTCTTATAACTTAAGTTCTAAAAACGCTTTAAAATTACCTCTAAATAATTTTTGAACATCACGTTCCATCTCTTCTTTTGTTAAATCCCAACCTGAATCTAGTAAATCTTGATATTTCTTTGCTAATACATCAATAATGATTGTACGTGAATGGTCCCATTTATAGATCAATTGATCAAGGATTCTCGCATCTGAATGTTGTGGAATGACAGTACTTCCTAAAAGTTCAAATCGCATTGTTGTTATTTCTTCAATCAAGCTTGGATTATTTAAGAACCACCAACATCCAAATACCATTAAGTTTCTAAATTTACGTGCTGTTACTGCTAGTTCATGTTGATTTTCTCTTGCTAGCATTGTTACCATGAACTTGTTTTTAGGGTATTTTGCACATAAATATTCAACAGTCTCGATACTAGACTTACCAGTACCATCACCTGCACTTTGAAGGCTACGATTCACACCACGTTTCACACCGATCATCATTGCGAATGGAATATTTTTTTCACGACAAACTGGTAAAATTACATCAGAAATCAATGTTGTACGGATCGATTGATCTGGAATTTGAAAGTCATTAGGTAATGAAACAGCAACATATTGTGCGTTCATCTTACCGATCCATTCTGACACAAATCTTCTTAATTCATTGATAGTTGTTTCATTTAATGATGCCTCAACGTTATATCCCCATGATTGAATTTTTGGATAGATAGTCAAGAAATCATTTAATAATGGATCAATACGAAGAGCAGCTTGGAATCTTGAATCATCATTTCCTTTAGTTTCCCAGACCTCACGTTCTTTGTCATCAAAAGGATCATTTGTCATTACAACGGACTCAACTCCCGCTAATTCAAACACCTTATCAACATAATCTGATAGATTAGAGGTATCTATTTCTGCACGATATTCATTTATATTTTTACTTTTTAAGTCCACACCTAAACGCTTCAGTACAGTAACCACTCCACGACAAGCCTCACTATATGGTGTGTTTTCTACAAATAGCTTTTCCCAAATAAAATCAGCTTGCTGTTGTTTTGATAGTTGCCAGAAATCTTCATAAGAGATATCAGATACTCTCATTACTTCAGCAATTAAATAGTGGTATGTAACTAATTCATCAATGCCCGCTAACATTAACTCACTACCAAAGTGAGGTGCATAAAGATGTGTATGAATATCAATGATTGGTGTCTTCTCTACGATTTCTCTGACTTGTTCTCTTATATTAGTTGCTGTTTGTTGCATTTAAAACCCTCCATCATTTCTGAAATAATAAATACTGACACACTGAGGGAAATACATGGAATCCCTCTTCTACCAACCTACAAAGGCTATTTACTCTACTCTTACTGCCATATTTTGTGCTTTTAAACATAATTCAGCGGCTTTAAAGGCATGCTCTTGTGTCATTGCGTTTTCGGTGCGATTAATACAATCTAGGATTAACTGACCAAAAAATGGGTAACCTACTTTCCCACTTAGTTCATAATGTTTTTCACCTTCACCATTTACTAGGTATAAATGGTTACCTTTTGGATCCCTTGCGATATCAATGTATTTACGCATTTCGATATAGCCCTCTGTCCCTAGGATTGTTGTACGTCCGTCTCCCCACGTGCCTAGGCCATCAGGAGTAAACCAATCTACACGGAAATAGTTTGTCGCACCGTTGTCGCCAATTAAGGTTGCATCCCCAAAGTCCTCAAGTTCAGGATAATCTTTATTGCTATAATTGGCAACCTTACTTTGAACCACTTCCGCATCTTTACAATTTGCATAATGTAAAAATTGTTCAATTTGGTGGCTACCAATATCACAGAGAATACCACCATATTTTTCTTTTTGGAAAAACCACTCTGGACGACCTTGTGCATTTAAGCGATGTGGCCCTAATCCAATAACTTGTAATACTCTTCCAATTGCCCCTTCCTTAATTAGTTGATCAGCGAATACTGCACTCTCAACATGTAATCGTTCACTATAATAGACCATATATTTTTTTCCAGTTTCTTCAACCTTTTGTTTAGCTTGCTCAAGCTGTTCAAGTGTTGTAAACGGCGCTTTGTCTGTAAAATAATCTTTTCCATGATCCATAGCTCTAAGTCCTAGTGGGCAGCGTTCTGAAGTTACTGCAGCAGCAGCAATCAATTGTACATCTGGATCATTCATTACTTCATCTTCTGAAGTAGCAGCAATCGCTTTCGGGAAAATTTTCAGAAAGTTTTCTACCTTTTTTGGATCTGGATCATATACCCATTTTAGAGTTGCCCCAGCTTCAACTAAACCGTTACACATTCCAAAAATATGACCATGGTCAAGAGCAACTGCTGCGAATGTGAACTCTCCTTCTTTTACAACAGGATTGGGTTTTCCTTTTGGTGCATAATTCATTCCATCTTTTGACATGTCTCTTCATCCTCTCAACAAACTATAAGTTTCTATTTAAAAATGCTTATGCCATAAGTACTGATTGTTTTTTTGTGATTTTCCATTTTAATTCATCACCAACTAGATAACGCTCAAGCTCCTCAAACATATATTCACCCATTCGGTTACATTCGTTTGAAAGAGAACCCGCTATATGTGGTGTGAGTATACAATTATCTAATGTATATAGTGGCGATCCATGTACTGGAGGTTCTGGATAAGTAACATCCAACAACGCTGTTATATCTGGACGGTTTTGAAGTACTTCAATCATTTCATCCTCTCGGACAATTGCTCCTCTAGCAGTATTAATAAAAGTTGCATTCTTTTTCATCGACGCTAAGTGCACACCTGTAATAAGCCCTACGGTTTCATTTATCCAAGGCGCATGAAGGGAGACAACATCTGATTTTTGAAAAATCTCTTCTAGCGAACATAGCTCTACCCCTAGTTCATCGGCAATTTCTGGTTTAACGTATGGATCATAAGCAATCACGTCCACATCAAATTGTCTTAGTTTTTCACATACACCACGGCCAATCATTCCTAGAGAAATAATTCCAACCGTTGATCCAAATGCACCCGGTACAGTCTCTTGCCTACTCGGGTAGGCTTTATCTTTTTTTATTTTATTAACGTAAAACCATCCTCGTTTTAATGAAAATAATATCTGAGATATTGTAAACTCAATTACAGGGATTGCATTTGCTGCATATGCACTTGTTACAAGAATATCTCTTTCCCAAAAAGCGTCTGATACAAATCCCTTAATCGATCCTGCTCCATAGAATACCGCTTTTAAGTTAGGGGCAGCTGCAAGAAACTCTTCATCCATTACTGGACAGCCCCAACCTGAAAATATAACCTCAGCTTGCGATAAGAGGGAAAGATTCTCTCTAAGACTTATTTTTGTTTGCGGTTCTGCATAAATATCAATCATTTCTCTAATCTTTTTACCAGCGCTTCCATAAATTAAATCGTAATTATCTAGAATAAATATTCCTTTTGTCATTGTTGTTTCCCTTCTTCCAAGTAAGAAAGTATTGCAACATACTTTCTAGTGGAGTTAAACATAGCCAGAAACAAAATCTATCAATCTACTATTTTGCTACACCCAATTGATCTTTTAAAAATGTTAACGACTGTTTTACTTGATTATCGAAATCATCCCACCCGCATTCAATTGAAATGCGTTGATCATATTGAGCATATTGAATTTGCTTAAAGAATTCTTCATAAGGATATGTACCAGTTCCAGGTGATTTACGGCCTGTATCAGCTACATGGATATGTCGAATATAGTCTTTATACTCTTCAATATGTGATAGTGCCTCATTCTCTTCATCCATATGATAAAAGTCAGCAAGAACTTTAATTGCCCTGCGGTTTACTTTCTTCGCAAAATCAACCGCTTCCGGGACACTCGTAATAATATTCGTTTCTTTTTTATTTAGGGGTTCAATTACAATTGTTATATCTAAAGGTTCCGCTACATCTGCCGTCATTTTCAAAAATGATAGAATTTGTTCTTCACCCTTTTCCCTTGAGAAACCATCAGGTAAACTTCTTGAGCGTCCACTACCGAACACTACTGTATCCGCACCAATTCGCTTAACACGCTCTAATGCTCGAGACAAGTAATTCCTAATTCTTTCAACATTCACTTCCTCACCAACAACTTTAATATCTCCTGGCAAAAAGATGTTGCAAGCCTCAACGGGTATCGGTGAGCTCTCGTACATTTTTAAAATTTGTTTAAACTCCTGTTCACTAGCTTCCGGTTGTAATGACGTAACAGTACATTCAATGAAATCATATCCTGCATTGTATAATACAAGAGCTTTATCTATTCCAGCACAACAGCCTAGCTTCACTTTATCTCTTCCTTTCCTATAGACAGTTTCCTCATAAATTCAACGTATTGTTTAAAAGCAATTTCAGGTTCCTCAATTTCTGGACACCATTTTTTCTCCCACTCTAAAGTAAAGTATCCATCATACCCATTTGTTTCTAATAGATTCATAACTTCTTGTAATGGAATGTCACCTTCACCTAATAAGCAAAGTTGATAGCCTCTCACAGAGCCTTCTTTTACATAGGAATCCTTCCAATGAGTATATTTCACCCATTGACCTAATGTTTCCCATGTCTCATTGATGTCTTCACCAACTGTACGATATGGATGATGCACGTCCCATAATACTTGCAGCGACTCCGAATTAACTTTTTCGCAAACCGTTTTTACATATTCACACTCTGTCCAATCATCATGAGTTTCTAGTAAGAGAGTGACATTAAATGGTTCTACTATTTTTATATATTCTTTTGCATTTTTCACAGCAATCTCTATTGCTTCTTCACGACTTGCACCACCAATTTGTCCTCCGAAGACTCGAATAAATGGTGTTTTGAAGTCGCTGCAAAGCTTAGCATATTCCTTCAATTCTGCAATAAACTTCTCTGTTTCTTCTTCAGATGCAGTAAAAATCCTTGCAGAACTTGAAAAACAAGGTATCTCTAATGATGCTTCACGAAATTTCTGTACAGTTTGCCGAACTTCAGTAGAGAATTCAGGGAGTTTATAGATATCTAATTCTCCTAGGTAGCCTCGAAAATCAATGCCTTCATAGCCATTTTCGACAGCATTTGTGATAATCGTATCTAAATCCCATGTTGGACAACCTAATGTTGTAAATGCTAATTTCATTGTGAATTGCTCCTTCTAACTACTAATTTAGTGTAATGCATGTAAAACTAATTACCACTAAAGGGGCTTCTCCAATATTGTCATACACCAAACAACAAGATAGATACTGTCGAAACATTATTCTACAATATATCTTTTGTGGTGCCTGACACTTTCATTTGGATCAGCCCCTCCTAGTCAATATTTCACTGAAAAAGTGAAACTTTAGTGAGTACCTTGGACATTTAATGTTGTGTTCGAAATATTTTTCTTTTCAAACGTAGAATTTTTAATCTTCTCTTGTAGCTTTGTATAGAATAAGTCTTCATTAATTGGTAGATCTACCCAATCGTCAGTCCATGCTGACAAGTGCATCGCATTTGCAAGTTCAACACCTTTTATCCCCTCGACACCAGGACCCAGTAACGGTGTACCATTTAGAATCGAATTTACCCAGTTTATTGTAATACCTTTGTGACCAGTTGTTACACCACGCACAGGGATATCAATTTTCCAGCACTCAGGCTCTCCAAATCCGCCTCGATAAGTTGCGTTAAATTCACGCTCTGATTGTCGTAATCTCCAGAAAGTTAATTTCCCATCTTCAACAACTACTTTTCCGCGGTCCGCTGCAATTTCGAAGCGATTTGTTCCTGGTGCTTCACCTGTAGATGTAACAAATAAGCCTGTCGCTCCATTCTCATATTCAACATATGCAGTTACATCATCTTCAACTTCAATATCATGATACTTTCCAAAGCCCATGAACGCTCTTACTCTCTTAGGCATCATTCCTACTGTCCATTGCCATAAATCAAGCTGATGTGGGTCTTGGTTTGCAAGGACGCCTCCACCTTCTCCTGCCCAAGTTGCTCTCCAGCCGCCTGAATCATAATAGCTTTGTGAACGATACCAATCTGTAATAATCCAATTTGTACGTTTAATTTCACCTAATTCACCTGATTGAACTAAGTCTCTTAACTTTTGATAAAGTGGATTTGTACGTTGATTGAACATAATTCCAAACACTTTTCCACTTTCTTCTGCAGCCTTGTTCATTTCTCGTACTGCTTTAGTATAAACACCAGCAGGCTTTTCACACATAACATGGAGGCCATTATTAAATGCTTGAATTGCTAATGTTGGATGGTCATAATGCGGAGTTGCAACTATAATAGCATCCACATCAGCACTTGCAAAGAAAGAATCAGTGTTATCAAACTTCTGAACATTATCTCCTAATGCATCATTTGCCCATTTCAATCTATCAGGATTCACATCACATACTGCTGTTAATTCGGCCCCTGCAACTTCTCCATTAATTAGGTACTGTGCATGTGAGCTTCCCATATTCCCAATACCAATGATTCCAATTTTCACTTTATTCAAATTGTTTCATCTCCTTTTATATGTAACGCTTATAATGCGCTAATTATTTTAGTTGGAATGGTTTGGCAAGTGTTCTAAGGTTATCTAGACTAATTTGAAGACTATCCATCGGGTTACCTGGACATACATCTTGTTCAACCGCATACCACTCAACTCCAGATTTTTCACCCCAGTCTAAGATTGGTGCAAAATCAATCAAGCCTGTACCAACTTCAGCAAATGTTTGCTTTTCATCATTACTCATATCTTTCAAATGGATGATAGGCATTCTGTTGGCATATGGTCTAATGAACTCTAATGGGTCCCTTCCACCTTTTTTCACCCAGAACACATCTACTTCTGCTAGTAACTTGTTAGACTCAGTTGGTTCTAATAAGTATTCAAGTGCAGATTTCCCAGCAATCTCAGTCTCAAATTCAAACGCATGGTTATGATAGCTAATACGGAAACCAGGAGCTTGTTTTGCAACATTATTTAAGATTTCTCTTACCTTTTTATAACCTTCTTCATTTTTATATTCTTGTGGCAGCGATGGACAAACAATGTCATTAGTATTATAAAGACTCACTTCAGCAATCACATTTTCAAGATCATTTTCTAAACGACTTAATGGTACATGTATTCCAGCTGTTCCGAGATTGTTCTCTTTAAGTGCAGCCGCTACTTCTTTTGGATCGTACCCTGGCGGAAAACCCGATAATTGGACACCTGCCCATCCCATTTCTTTTAATTCTTTAAAAAGTGGTGAAATTCCTTTTTTCATTTCTTCTCGTACTGTATATAATTGTGCAGCAAATTTATTCATCATGTTAATCACACCTTCCTTGTAAACTAACAATTTGATATTTATTTAAAGCTATATAATTATTCAACTTTACAACGTTGTCTGCGATAGTCGGTTGGTGTAAGCCCCGTTCGTTTTCTAAAAAAACGACTAAAGTGCGCTGAGCTTTCAAAACCAGATTCTTGAGAAATTGTTGCTAGAGATTTTTCTGGGTGCATTTCTAGTAAATATTTGACTTGATTTAATCTGCAAGTCATTAGGTATTCCATAACCGTAGAACCAGTCACCTCCTTAAATATATGTGATATATAAAATTTACTTAAATTTAAAGCGAATGATATTTCATCTAAAGAAATTTTCCTTTGAAAATTCTGTTCAATCCATGTTGCAATATTTTCAACATGTTCATCTTTTTCTGATTTTATTGATTGGGATTCTTCCATATTAATTTTACTAAGCTTATAAACTTGCAAAAGTAATTCAATAACTAGAATTTTTAATTCAGCTTCAATTTCATACCGTTTTATTCGTTTATTCTTCCTATTATCATCGGTGATTTGTATGTCGATCTGTGATATTTGTTTAATCAGGTGCTCAATTTTTTTTAGTTCATTTGAATTTTGCGCTCTAAGCACACAATTATTTAGCTTATCAAAAGGTTCTAGTAAATTCGGTATTTCTAACACATCTATGACTGGCTGTAACCATTTTGGGGAGAAATGAACCATGCTACGTTCATACGGTACTGAGGGTGCTGGATTAGCACGATGAAGCGTTAATCCATCCATTAATAATAAATCACCTGGTTTTAAATCATAGATTCGATTATGTATTAAGTACTTGCATTCTCCACTATGAAAAAGATAAATCTCATATTCTTTATGTGAATGAAAGTCTGACGAATATCCATTTTTATCTATAAGTCTATAATTTGCTGTTACCCAACTACTCACATCATCAGCTCCCTCATTACGATAAAGCGTTTTCACAATTGGCATTTCAAACAAATTCTAGTTATTCTTGACAATAAGTAGAATTGTTGGGCCCTGATATATATAGTGTAAGCGTAACTACAAAAAATTACATTATCTATAATTGTCTTTTATTTTGTTTTTTTTGACTAATCTTGTTATTCAAAACGCAATTTTTAGCATGAAAGAGAGGAGTATACCCAAATGGCACCTCCTCTTTTAACGATTTATACGTGCTCGATGTAACGAGTTTTAATTTGTTCTAACACTTCGTCACCCGGCTGATTCCAAATATCATGATTAAAAATTTCCACTTCAATCGGACCGTTATATCCTGCTTTTTCAACAGCTGCGCGAATTTTTCGGAGTTCGATAACACCATCCCCCATCATGCCACGCCCCATTAGTAAATCAGGAGTTGGAACAATCCAGTCTGATACATGATATCCAAGAATACGACCGCTGGCACGAGCAATTTGGTTATATAAATCTGGATCCCACCAAACATGGAAGACATCAACAACTACGCCGACTTGATCTGGTCTATATTGTTCTGCAATTGTATTTGCTTGATTTAATGTTACAATTACACTTCGTTCTGCTGCATACATAGGATGAAGTGGTTCTATCGCTAATTTAACGCCATATTGTTCAGCGAATGGAACTAGTTTCTCAATGCCATCAGCTACCATTTGACGCGCACGACTGATATCTTTATCAATTGATGGGCCACAAACGAGAACAAGTGTATCTGTACCTAGCTCTGCAGCTTCCTCTATTGCACGTTTGTTATCATCAATTCTCTTTTGTAAATCTCTTTCATCACTACCTGGAAACATTCCTCCACGACAAAGACTAGATACTTGCAGACCAGAAGACTTGACAATCCTTTTTGCTTCCGCGAGACCAACCTCGTCAATTTTATGTCTCCATAGAGCAATCCAAGGAATCTCAGCCTCTACGCATCCATTAACAGCTTCTTGCAGATTCCATTTGTCAGTCGTAATTTGATTTAGGCTTAATCGTTCAATTGATTGAAGTTGTTCCATTTTTTAACTCCCCCTATTCAATTCCTGCTAGAGTAAGGACATTTTGCATTCTTTTCGTAGCTAAATCTGGATTTAATAACAGCCCCGCTTGATCTGCAAGAATAAATAGTTCTGAAAGATGAGTGATAGAACGTGCACTTTCAGCCCCACCAATCATTCGAAAATGGGATTGATGACCATTTAAGTATGCCATAAAGACAATACCCGTTTTGTACGAATATGTTGGTGTCTGGAAAATATGTCTTGATAAAGGAACTGTTTTTTCTAGAATAGATTGATAGCGTTCTACATTTCCATTGTCTAATTCTGTTAATGCTGCAGCTGCTGCTGGCGCAATTGCGTCAAAAATACCGAGTAGAGCATGGCTATAGCCTTGACTATCTCCAAGAATTAGAGATGGATAGTTAAAATCATCACCAGTATACATTCTCACACCATCAGGTAATTGACGACGCATCTCAATTTCACGTTCAGCATCAAGTAGTGAAATTTTGATTCCATCAATTTTATCCTGATTATCCCAGATGATATTTAGACATACCTCCATTGCATCATCGATATTTTTATGACCCCAATAACCTGCGAGTGCCGGATCAAACATATCTCCTAACCAATGCAAAATCACTGGTTCTGACACTTCACGCAAGATATTCCCATACACACGTTCATAATCTTCCGGTCCTTGTGCACAAGCTGCTAAAGCACGACTGGCCATTAAGATGATCTGACTGCCTTGTTCTTCGACAAAACTACATTGTTCTTCATATGCTTCAACTACCTGCTCGAGTGTAAGACTGGCATTTGGAGCTAAGTGGTCTGTTCCAGCACCACACGCGATACGACCACCAACTGCCTTTGCTTCTGCACTTGAGCGCTTAATTAATTCTTTTGCAGCCTCCCAATTCAGTCCCATACCCCGTTGTGCAGTATCCATCGCTTCGGCGACAGATAGTCCCATTGACCATAAATGACGCCGATATGCTAACGTATCATTCCAATTTATTTGGGGGTTTAATAGTGGGTCAGTATTTGCAAACGGATCACAAACAACATGTGCAGCTGAAAAGGCAGTCCTGCTTTTAAACTTATCTTTCGGAATTTCAAATCTGCCAGCATGACCTGGCAGATATTCCTCGAATGAACCATTAGCTCTTAGTAGCTTCAACTTTTTGCTCATTCGATGTCCCTCCAATCGTTAACTCAGGGACATCCACCCAGCGGCGTTCTGCCCATGATTGTAATCCTAAATCAGATAACTGTGTACCTTTTGCACCTTCTAATAAATCCCATGGGAACGGCGCATCGATCACAACGTGCTTTAAGAATAATTCCCATTGGTGTTTAAATGCATTGTCAAACACATCATTTGTCGGAATCTCTTGCCATTGTTCCAAGAAATTAAATGGATTTGGAATATCAGGGTTCCATACCGGCTTTGGTGTGTTGACACGATGTTGAACTTTACATTCCCTTAATCCTGCAACCGCACTTCCTTCTGTTCCATCAACCTGAATAGTTAATAAGTCATCACGGTTTACTCTTACTGCCCATGAAGAGTTTGCTTGAACAATAATTCCACCTTCTAGTTCAAAGGTTGCATATGCAGCATCATCAGCAGTAGCTGTATAAGGTTTTCCTTCTTCATCATAACGTTTAGGAATGTGTGTCGCACCCACACATGAAACCGCTTTAACTTCACCAAATAGATTGTCTAAAACATAACGCCAGTGGGCAAACATATCTACAATAATTCCACCGCCATCTTCTTTACGATAATTCCAAGATGGTCGTTGAGCAGCTTGCCAATCGCCCTCAAATACCCAGTATCCGAACTCCATTCGAACCGAGAGTATTTCTCCAAAGTAGCCAGAATCAATTAATCGCTTTAATTTCAATAAACCTGGGAGAAATAACTTATCTTGAACAACACCATTTTTCACACCTGCATTGTAAGCTAATTGAGCTAACTCAAGTGATTCCTCGACACTTGTTGCAGTAGGTTTTTCACAATAAATATGTTTACCTGCTTTGATTGCCTGACGAACCGCATCAGCACGTCTTACAGTTGTTTGTGCATCGAAGTAAATTTCATTGTAGTCATCAGCAAGGCATTCTTCTAGATTTGTACTAAAACGCTCAATTTGATGTTTCTCTGCTAACGCTTTCAACTTACTTTCATTTCTTCCTACTAAAATCGGATCAGGCATAATAACATCACCATTTGGTAATGCAACTCCACCTTGGTTACGGATCGCTACAATAGATCGAATTAAATGCTGATTAGTTCCCATACGGCCAGTAACACCGTTCATTATAATTCCAACTGTTTTTGTTGACATGAAAAACATCTCCTTTTATATAAATCTCTTAACCTACTTTACATTTTACAGATTCATAAAGAGATGGTCTTATTCATATTAGAAACAAATTCGCAATTTCGGAAATGAATCATTTTTTTGTACATTTTGTAGAAAATTAGCTTGTACGAAACTTATGTGGGGACATTCCAACTAGATTTCGAAATGTTCGGTAAAACGGTGACAGTGTCTCATATCCAACCTCAAAGCAAATTGAAACAATATCCTTATCCGTTTCAAGTAACAACGCTTTTGCACGATTAATTCTCACCTTTTGTAAATATTGTAATGGTGTTTCATGGTATTTTGATTTAAAGATTTCATTTATATAACGCGGTGATATTCCAAACTTTAGCGAAAGCTCTTCGGCAGAAATATTTTCAAAATAATGAGTATCAATATATTCCTTCATTTGTCCAGCTCTCATATCATTCGCGTTTTCAGTATGATTTTCTCCTTTTAACCGCTTAATAATCACTAACAGCTCCATTAAATAGACAGAAAGCGTGTAACAACATAAAGAGTCATAATTTGTTTGCTCAAATAACATTTTTCGTAAAAGCTGTCTAATTTCACTCGCTCTTACCAAATCTAAATGAAAATACTGTGATTGTAATTGGAGAATCTTTTCAATATCATGTCCCTTTGATAAAGGCAAAGCCTTATCCGAATAAGCCAAAACGAGTACCGTTAACTTAGAATAAGCCTGAATAGAGTGAACACTATTTGGAACAATTAGGACAACTTGGTCCTTTGAAAAGTCATAGTTATTACCATCGATAATAATTTTCCCTTCTCCGTCTAGGGCATATAGGATTTGAAAGTGATCATGGTAATGTCCAGAAACTTGCTTTCCTTTTTGATGTTTACTTTCATAAAGATGTACACCTGTGGTTGGAAGACTAAGAGCTTGGAATTGCATGGATACCACCTACTTCGCTGTTAAAATTTTCTACTCACTATTCTACTATACGTGTTTATTACATTCTACTAAGATTGTCTCTACTACTTTTTTTCCTATTGACATCCTAGTAGTAGCACACTCTTCCTTTCCTTTCAAAAAATTGCGTGAAATAATGGTTAGTTAAAAACATAGGTGGTTATTGATTGAATAGCGAAAGAATTATCTATATTATAAAAGAAATAATTGTTAGAAGAGAAAGGTGAGGAACCATGAAGCAGTTATGGTTAATATTCCTGTTCGTTACTTTTATAGTATTTCTTACAGGATGTAATGAAAAGGTTAACCCTGCAGATCGAATGAATGAATTTGTAAAAGCATGGGAAGAGCAAAATTTTGACAACATGTATGAACGGCTTTCAACTATATCGAAAGAAACACTCTCCAAACAAGAATTCATTGAAAGGCACCAAACCATCTATGAAAAGATAGAAATGGAAAATTTATCAATAGATTTTACTCCGCCTAGTGAAGAAGAAATGAAAACAGAGGATGGGAAAGTCTCCTTTACATACCAACTATCTATGGACACAGTAGCTGGTGAAATAAAAGGGTCTAATGACGTAACTCTTACCCAAGAAGAAACTGACAACGGAAAGGATTGGTATATTACTTGGAACGATACATTCATACTTCCAGATTTACAGGCAGGACAAGAAGTTGAAGTTGAATATTTTTCACCTGTACGTGGAGAAATTATTGACCGAAACGGATTAGAGCTTGCTGAAAATGGAACGGTTTATGAAATCGGTCTAGTTCCAGAGCAAATAGAACAAGACAAAGAAGCAATCATAAATGAGACTTCCACGCTTCTAGATGTCTCTGTTGAATTTATTAAAAGTAAATTAAATGCATCCTGGGTTCAACCAAGCTATTTTGTCCCAATTAAAAGTGTGTCAATGGCTGATAATGAGCTTGTAAAGAAACTAACCAGCATAGAGGGAGTACTATATAAAGAAAAGCCTGCAAGAGTTTATCCCTTCAAAGAAGTTGGAGCACATCTTGTAGGGTATATAGGTGCCCTTTCTCAAGACGAGCTTGAAACATTGGCTGAAGATGGATACACTCAGAACTCCCTGATTGGAAAACGTGGTCTTGAAAAGGTGTTTGAAGAAAAGCTCCGTGGAAAACGAGGAGCAAAAGTTTATATTAAAGGAGAAGAAGAAGAAATAACCATTGCTGAACAACCAGCAGTAGATGGAGAAACAGTTCAACTTACAATCGATATGGCCCTTCAGCAAAATTTATATGAAGAACTAAAAAATGACGTCGGGGCAGCTGTAGCAGTTCACCCAATAACTGGTGAAACGCTTGCGTTAGTAAGTGCACCTTCTTATGATCCAAACAAATTTATTTTAGGAATGTCAGATGAGGAGTGGGATCAATTACAGAATAATCCAGTATCTCCGCTTCATTTCAGGGCAGGTATGCCATATGCACCAGGCTCAACATTTAAACCAGTAACCGCTGCAATCGCACTAGATAATGAGATTATTACAACAGATCAAGTAAGAGCAATTTCTGGGAAACGTTGGCAGAAGGATGCCTCATGGGGAGGCTATCAAGTAACAAGAGTGAGTGAAGTAGGTCAAGTAGACCTCAGAAAAGCATTTATATACTCTGACAATATCTATTTTGCAATGACTGCATTGGAAATCGGTGCTGAAACATTCCACTCAAGTTTGAAACAATTTGGGTTTGAAGAAGACTTCCCTTATGAATATCCATTCTATAATTCGGTAATATCAAAGGATGAATTAACCGATGAAATTCTATTAGCTGATTCAGGATATGGACAGGGACAGCTTGAAATGACACCACTACATCTTGCAATGACATATACCCCACTCTTGAATGAAGGTAACCTAGTAAAACCAAGGCTACTGCTTGGCAGTGAAAGAGAAGTTTGGCATGAGAATGTAATGACACCTGAAACAGCATCTATTATTAAAGAATTACTGGTAGAGGTTATCGAAGACAAAAATGGTACAGGTCGTGACGCAAGAATTCCTGGAATAACTTTAGCTGGTAAAACCGGTACTGCAGAATTAAAGACAAGTCAAAGTGAAAAAGGAAAAGAAAACGGCCTATTTGTTGCCTTTAATACTGAAGATCCTAGTTTACTTATTACAATATTGATTGAAGATGCAAAGCATGGTAGCCATGATGCTGTTCCAAAAGCAAAAAAAGTCTTTGAACAACAATTCAAAGACTAAAAAAATGACACTTGTCTGGTTGGTAAATGAATCAGAAGGCTTTTTACTACTTTTACTTCAATCGATCTTTGAAAAAGATGTATACTTTAAGGTATACATTCACATACTAAGATTACTTCATCGATGTGCCCCTATCTCTTCGGAGGTGGGGCTTTTTTATAGGTTTAACACATATTCTATTAACTCTATAACACGAAACAAAGGTTATTAACTGTTATAATACAGACAACTTATTATTATGCAACATATTAATAAAACAATAATATTAATTACAAAAAACATGTTATATCCATTGACTTTCAAGCATCTACTATAATAGATATCTTGATTCTATAAAACTCTGTTGTTATTAATATAATATCCTGTTACAATTAAATTACTGAATTTATAGAATATTCTACATCAGTGGATTCTACAATTGAGTAAATATATTCGATGGGAGGATTACATTTGTCAAAATTACCAAAAGTAAATGATCTAGGCTTTTTTGAGATACGTCTTGAATCAATTGGTGGTCTCGGAGCCAATTTAGCTGGAAAGATGCTTTCAGAAGACGGCGTTGTAGGAAATGGATTAAACGGCGTAGGCTTTTCATCATATGGCTCAGAAAAAAAAGGCTCTCCAGTTAAAGCACATATTCGTTTTTGTGACCCAGACACTACCATCAGAGATACCACACCTATTGAACGCCCTCATGTAGTCGGAATATTCCATGACGCACTATTTAAGACAATCGATTGTACAAGTGGAATTTACCCTGACAGCACCATCTTAGTCAATTCAAAAAAATCACCTGAGAAGCTAAAAGAATTAATGGAAATTCAAGGAGGAACAATTGCGGTTGTCGATGCAACTGAAATCGCATTACAAGAACAAACTAAGGTAAACACAGCAATGCTAGGAGCACTCTACCGTGTCTTAGACTTTTTAAATCCTGATTCGATGAAGAATACAATCCGAAAAACATTTGAAACGAAATATCCACATCTTGTTGAGCCAAATATCCGTACGTTTGACCGTGGGTACAATGAAGTGAAATTTCAAACGTTTACGCCAGACAAGGATGCTGTTGCCAAACCATTTACTAGACCAGAACCAATTCTTGGCTATGAAACACAACCGATTGGTGGTACTGTAACAAACCCTGGAAATAGTATTTTAAAAGACTTAAGTATTTCAAGAGCAGGTATGCTACCTCATTTCCATAAAGATAAATGCATCAACTGTGCAGCATGTGATACTGCATGTCCTGATTTTTGTTTCGTTTGGGAAGAAGGACAAGATAAACGAGGTCGCCCTCAAATGTTCCTACGAGGTATTGATTATCAATATTGTAAAGGCTGCTTAAAATGTGTTCAAGCCTGTCCTGTCGAGGCTCTATCAGACGAAAGAGAACTTGATGATGGTTATGCTGATATGAACCGTGTGCCACATCTATTTGACCTTGTAAAATAAAAAAGAAAAAATGAAAGCGTTCTACATGGACTTATTGATTGAAAGGTGGGAAATGAATGTCGATAGATTTAAATAAAGAACAATTAAATGCTCCAAAAGGTACTGTTGAACAAAGTGTAGTTTTTGAGTCAGGGAACGAAATGGCTGCTTATGCAGCACACCAAATCAACTATCATATTATGGGTTATTATCCAATTTCCCCTTCTACTGAAGTTGCTCAGTTTCTCGATGGAATGAAAGCTAAGGGTGAGCATGACATTGTGTTAATCCCTGCTGATGGTGAGCATGGTTCGGCAGGTATTTGTTATGGTGCCTCCACTGGTGGTGGACGTGTTTTTAATGCGACAAGCGCAAACGGGTTTCTATATATGCTCGAGCAGTTACCTGTACAATCTGGAACACGATTTCCAATGGTTTTAAACTTAGTTAATCGCTCTGTTTCTGGTCCTTTGAATATTCATGGTGATCACTCAGACTTATATTTCGCTCTAAATACTGGTTGGCCGATTCTAATGGCTCGCGATCCTCAAATTGTTTATGATATGAACATCCTAGCAATTAAACTTGCTGAGGATCCTGAAGTTCGTTTACCAGTCATTGTCTCTTTTGATGGATATTTCACATCACATCAAAAGCGTCGGGTTCAAGTCATTAAAGATAAAAAGGATGTTCATGCGTTTATTGGGGAACCACCTAGGAATTTTCCACATGCTTTAGATCGCGAAAACCCTGTCACAATCGGACCGTATATGAATGAGCCAGACTATATTAATAACTGTTATCAACAATCTGAAGCCATGTACAGAGCAGAAGCTGTATTTGAAAGAATCTCTAAGGAATATGCGGCTTTGACTGGTAGAGAATATCCTGTCCTAGATTTATATCGAATGGAAGATGCCGATATTGCTGTATTTATGCTAAACTCTGCTGCTGAGGTATGTAAAGACGTTGCTGATCGTCTTCGTGCAAAAGGAATCAAAGCAGGTGTCATCTCGCCAAATATGATTCGTCCATTTCCGCAAAAGCAGATAGCGGAAGCATTAAAAAATGTGAAAGCAGTAACAGTTGGTGACCGTGCTGATTCATATGGTGGACATGGAGGTAACATGGCTCTTGAAGTCCGTGCAGCACTTCAATCCTATGAAAATAGCACAACAAAGGTTGTTAATCGAATTTACGGTTTAGGTGGAAAAGATTTTTATGCTGATGACGCAGAACACTTTTTCCAACTAGCGCAGGAAACTATAGAACAAACTCAAACTGTAAAACAATTTGATTACTTTGGACATACACCAGGTAATCCAGAACTTGCACCAAAACGTGTAGTAAACCCATTAAAACAAGAAGACTTAAATACTGGGTTGATCACCGTTACACCTGATGAAAAAACAGGTGAATTAAAAGTTAAAATTCCACCATTACGTAATTTAACAAAGAAACCAAAGCGAATTGCATCTGGTCATGGTGCATGTCCTGGATGTGGTATTTTCTCAGGATTAGAACTATTCTTTAAGGGAATTGAAGGAGATATTGTAGCACTTTTCCACACTGGCTGCGCAATGGTAGTAACAACTGGTTATCCATACAGTGCTCATAAAGCAACATATATCCATAATTTATTCCAAAATGGATCTGCTACTCTATCAGGTCTTGTGGAAATGTTCCATGAACGTAAGCGCCGCGGTGAGTTTGACGAGCTTGGCTTAAGCGATGACTTCACCTTTGTCATGGTAACTGGTGATGGAGGTATGGATATCGGGATGGGACCTGCAATTGGAACTGCACTACGTAACCATAAAATGATAATTCTCGAGTATGATAATGAAGGCTATATGAATACTGGAAGCCAATTATCCTACTCAACACCAATGGGACATATGACAAGTACATCCAACGTCGGGGCCTTCCAAAAAGGAAAGCCATTCCATCATAAGGATACAGCCCAAATTATGGCTGCTACCCATATTCCATATGTATTTACTGGTACAGAAGCGTTTGATCGTGACTTATTAAAGAAAGCAGCAAAAGCACAGTGGTATGCACAGAATGAGGGATTGGTGTATGGTAAGATCTTAATTACTTGTCCACTAAACTGGAAGTCAAAAGAGGAGCTTGGTCAAACAATCGTTGAAGCAGCAGTAAACTCCAACTTCTTCCCTCTTTATGAAGTGGAACATGGCATCACAACAATCACGCACGACCCTGAACAAAGAAAGAAGAAAATTAGCGTATCCGAATGGCTAAAGTTAATGGGTAAAACAAAGCATTTATTAAAAGAAGATGCTGAAGATATGTTGCAGATGTTTGAAAAAGAGGTTGAGCGTCGCTGGAATCAATTGAAGGCGAAGCATGAGAGTCCGTATTTGTAATAAAAAAGTCAGTACCCGTTGGGTACTGACTTTTTTCATCTTAACCAGTAATTGCTTTTGGTTTTGTAATCTTTTGCTTTACCAACGCTTTATTCTCCCATGCACGACTTCTCCAACGGAAATATAAAAACAATCCACGAATCCACTCATCAGCAACAAAGGTAATCCAAATTCCAATCAACCCAAATCCCCAATGAATCCCCATCAGATAAGTAACTGGAACCGTAAAACACCAGATTACACAAATAGAAACTACCATAGAATAACGTGCATCCCCTGCTGCTTGTAATGACCGTTCTACGACAATATTGAAATTTCGGCCTGGCTCAAGCAAGAAACCTAATAGCAGTAAAGATACTCCTAGAGAGACAATTTCTGGATTGGAAGTGAATAAACCAAGTATTTGTTTACTAAATAAGTTAATAACAACAACGGTTGGAATTGTAATGAGCCAGCTTATTTTAAGATTCTTAATTGTTTGTTTATAAGCATGGTCCATCTCCCCGGCACCAACTAAGTGACCAGTAATAATTTGACCCCCTCTCCCTAGAGATATAGCAAGGACCATAATAAAAAACATGACGTTTTGAGTATAGATTCTCGTTGTTAATTCTTCCGCACCAAGTGAAACAATAAAAGATGTTGTAATAATTTGACTAGCATTGTAGGATAACATGGTTGCTGAAGACGGTAATCCAATTTTCAAAATCTTAGTGACATGGTCCTTTTGCCACTTATAGAAGTGCTTCCAAGTGAGTCTTATTCTCACCTTATGGGTTAGAATATACAGATTTATTAATAACCCTACACATTGACTAAATACGGTTGAAATCGCGACCCCTGGTACTCCTAGCTGCGGAAATCCTAAAGCTCCATAAATGAACAAATAGTTTCCAATAATATTTAATATATTAATAAAAACTGTGACAAGCATTGTTTCTCTTGTATAGCCATGTGATTGTATAATTGCAACCACGGTTATAAAGACTGCTTGAACAAACATCATACTACCAGCAATAACTAAATATGATTTTGCTAAGCCAAATAAAATATCCTCTAGTCCAAACATATTTAATAGTTGATTACTAAAAAAGAAAATAATCGAACTAATAAGAAGTCCAAACAGCAAATTTAGTAATATTGATGTGGCTACTAACTTACCAATCTCTTGGTGTTTCTTTGCACCCAAATATTGAGTAATAACTACAGCAGCACCAAGAGAAATAATATTTAACATAAAAAAAGCAAACATAATGATTTGGTTAGATACCCCAACGGCAGCTACTGCTTCATCTGATACTCGACTAAGCATAAATGTATCAGCCGTACGTAAAAATGTTTGCAGTCCCATCTCAATGAATATTGGCCAAGTAATGGCAAAAAGTGATAGTTTTACAACGGAATTTTTGTTTTCCACAAAAAGACTCCTTCATTCGTGATTTATATATAGTCTCAAAACATACTAGACACTATCATAGTAAACGATCCTAAAGATTGTAAGCCCTTTTTATTTTTTCCAATCCATGACGAGCTACCTCAATTGGTGTTTGTTGACCAAAACTTTGCATGAACAATTCGAGTGAGAGGTATCCCTGATAACCAGACTTGTGTAGAATTTCTGCCAATTGTGCAGAAGGTGCTATCCCATCACCTGGAAAAACACGGTCCTGGTCTACAATTACATCCTGAGTTGGTACAGCTGGATAGTCATTTACATGAACAATCCCTATTCTTTCACCATTTATATAAAATAAATCTTCTATTCTACTTCCGCCTGTATACATATGAAAAGGGTCAATCAAAATTTTGGCATTAGGAACGCCACTTTCAATCGCAACATACATCGCCTGACTTACCCTAGATAACTGCTTCGCTCGCCCCCAAAACTCTAAATATGGATTAATCCCAATCTTACTCGCTAATTGTGCTAACTCCGAAAAATTTTCGGCCACCTTTTCAAGTGAAACACCTGCTACATCTCCAAATGGTGGTGCTGCAACGGCCTCACAGCCTATCTCCATAAGCATATTCATTTCACGTTTAGCTTGTTCAAAACCCTGCTTCCTTACGTTTTCATCTATATCTGTCCACTTAAAAAATGCAATTGCATTCACAAGTGAAATCCCAGATTCCTCTAAATGTTGTTTTATCTCTCGTGTTGTACCTCCAGACTCAAGATAAGTCTCGATATCGCTAACCCATAATTCAATTCCTTGATACTTGGCTTTTTGTGCGACACGAATTTGTTCAATGACATTTAATTGAAAAGGTCTTAATGTAGATGTATTTAAGGCAAGTTTAAACGGGTACATATAAAGTTTCTCCTTCCATTAATCATTTCACGGTATATAAAGAAAAGAACGGCGTTATTTAAAGTCCGTTCGAATGATTTTCTAAATATTTCAAATAATACTATACCATAATTTACAAACTATTACATCGGTTTGACCTTTTCTTTTTACTTCATTCAGTCTTTGTTGAGAACGCTTTCAATGGATGGTATTATTTACCTATAAAACTATTAACCTGTGAGGAGTTGAATTATTTGAAGCATCCATTTGACATTCCAGAAGCAAGAAAAATACGATTAATTATCAATACCGATGCCAAAAATGAAGCTGATGATCAATTTGCTATTGTTCATGCATTACTGACACCTCGATTTCATATTAAAGGTATCATCGGGGCACATTTTGGGACACGCCGGACTGACTATTCTATGCAAGAAAGTTATGATGAGGTTGTTAAGGTATTAGATTTAATGAATCTTACTGAGGAGGTTCCAGTCTATAAGGGGGCAGAAACAGCACTTCCAGATGAAGTAACCCCTGTTATGTCTGAAGGAGCAGAATTGATCATCCGTGAAGCCATGAAAGATGATCCAACTCCGCTATTTGTCGCGTTCTTAGGTCCGATTACAGATTTAGCCGCAGCTTACATAAAAGAACCTTCGATTGCAGACAAGTTAACAGCATTATGGATTGGTGGTGGTCCATGGCCAAATGGTGAGACAGAATTTAATTTAAGTAATGACATCAATGCTGCAAACGTAATATTCCGTTCATCAATCCCGTTATGGGTTATCCCTTCAAATGTATATAAAATGATAAGAGTTAGCATTGCTGAGTTAGCAGTAAATGTAAAACCATATGGTGATATTGGTGCTTACCTCTATCAACAGCTAGTTGATTTTAATTATGATATGGTAGAAAAATATATTCCTGCAATGATTGAAAAGGCTGAAAAACAAGGTGTTGAGATAGACAGATCTCGTTTAAATCAATGGCCAAAAGGAGAAATGTGGCATCTTGGTGATTCACCGATTGTCAGTCTCTTATTGGATGACCATCAATATGATTATGAAATGAGGCCTGCACCAAGGGTTACTGAGGATATGCGTTATGTTCATTATCAAAATGAGCGTTTAGTGAGATGGTATAACTACGTTGATTCTACATTCACTTTGCAGGATATGTATGCAAAATTAAAGCTTCATTATGGATAAAGATAGAAAGGTGTAATCTCCTTATAGTATAAGAATCGTAAGACAACTCGCCAGAATTGATGTCTCTATGACTCATTTCTCTCGAGTTGTCTTAGTTTTAGGGTATAAAGATTAACTAAATAAGCCTACTAGCAGCCCTCATTTTACAAAAGATTCCCAAGTTCCTCTATTGGTTAGAGTGTAACAGCTATCACTCTTTTTTCATTGCTACTCTTATAAGCTAATTCTATTAATTTTATTGCATCCCTTGCTTCTTCAGGCTTGACAACAAGTGCTTTTCCACCAATGATGTGGTCATAAATATTTTGATAATAAGACTGGTATGAGCCTGGAAGTGTGTGAACTTTCCCAATGTAATGTAATTCTCCAATGAGTGTGTTAAGCTTACCCCACATCTCTTCCGGCTCTATTCCCCAATCTACTTCTGTAGGTGTACGTCCTTCCTTTAATGCTACTTCTTGTGGGTCAATTCCATATTTAATAAACGAACCTCTCGTACCGTGAAGTATATAACGCGGACCCTGTTCACGAACTAGCTTGGATGATTTTAGTGTTACTTTGAAATCATCATCATATCCTAGTGCAACATCAAAATAGTCATCAGCAATACCACCTTTACGTTGGGTCCTTATATCAGCTTGAATTGTCTTTGGTGTACCAAATAAATTAAGTGCTTGGTCAAGAAAATGTACACCCAAATCATAAAATACACCAGAACCTAGTCCTCCACCATCTCTCCAGCGACTGGTATCTACCAGAGGACGATACCCATCCCAATGAAATTCGCATTCTGTTAACTCTCCAAGAAGATTTTGAGAAAGTAATTGTTTTATTGTTAAAAAATCACCATCCCAACGGCGATTATGAAAGACACTCAACACTTTTTGGTGATTTTCAGCAATTTCAATTAGCTCATCTGCTTCTTTAGATGTTGCAGTAAATGGTTTTTCTACAACGACATGCTTATTCGCTAAAAGTGCATCTTTCACAAATTGATAATGGTTGGTACTCGGGGTTGTCACAACAACTATGTCAATAGAGTCGTCATTATACAAGTCGTTCACATGATTAACTACCTCTACCCACGGGTAACGTTCCTTGGAATACTCGGTTTTTCGTTCTACTACCTTTGTAAGTTTTAAATTTGGGACCGAAGTAATCACTGGTGCATGAAAAGTTCGACCAGCAAACCCATATCCTATTAGGCCTACGTTTAATACATTACTCATAGTTTCCTCCTGTTCTTTATTCTGTATCTTTCTTTTCCCTAGCTCTCACTTTCTCTTTTCCACGGGCCGACTACTGTGCTTTCGTTACCTTTAATTCTATTTTTTCAAGGTAACAAATCCAACTACTAGTTTCCAAATTTAGTAATTTTCATGATTAGAAAAGCCGAACCATATGATGGATCGGCTCATTTCTCTAAAAAGATTATACTAAATCTAGCTGATTATACTTTAATCCCAGCGGAAGAGGTGCTGGTTGTTCACAGCTAGTTTTAATATCAATATGTTCACCTTGATCAGAAGATTCAAACACTCCAATCATAACATCCAACACATGACGTGCTAATTGCCCGGATGCTCTATGTGGTCTTCCTAAAACAATTGCATAAGCCATGTCAGCTACGCCAATACCACGGGTATCTTCCGTAAAACCATGTGAATATGGAATTTCTGTAACTGTTCCATTACTTTGGAGTAATTTGATTGTTCCACCAAAGAAGTTTGGATCATTGGCAAATAAGATACCTTCAGTACCGTAAATTTCAAACCTTGGTGTATATCCAAAGCTTTCTTTGGCAGCTTGAAGATTCGCTATGACTCCATTTTCCATATCAAGGACTGCTGACACATTTGTTGGTGCAGTGACTGGAACCGTTTCACCATATCTTGGTGATTTCGGATTTTTCACAGTTACTTCCTGGAGTAGTTGTTGCGTAGAGCCAGTTACTCTTTTTACTGGGCCAAGTAAATGAACCAATGCCGTTATGTAATATGGGCACATATCAAACATTGGATCTCCACCCAATTGGAGAAAGTTTTGGAAATTTGGATGCATTCCATTGCCTGCATGTCCCATCAAAATGACACCGTTTGCAGCGTATGGAGTGCCAATCCAACCGTCGTCAATTAACTTGCGGCATGTTTGCAGTCCGCCACCTAAGAAGGTATCTGGAGCACAACCAACTAGAAGACCTTTCTGGTCAGCTAAGGATAACACTTCGTCAGCATCTTCACGAGTGAGGGCAAATGGCTTTTCAGTGTATACATGTTTTCCCGCTTGAATTGCTCGTAAATTAATTTCTGCATGTGCCTTCGGAGCAGTTAAGTTTAAAACAATTTCAATTTCAGGATCAGCTAACAATTGATCCACTGTGTAGACGTTAGGTACACCAAACTCTGCCGCTTGATTACGTGCAAGTTCTTCAACTAAATCCGCACAAGCTACAACCTCTAATATATCACTAAAGGTTTGTGTACAATTTTTCAGGTAAATAGAGCTTATTTTTCCACAGCCAATTACCCCTACTCTTACTTTACGCATAAATTATCACTCTTTCTACTAGTAAATTTATAAACGTTTTCCCTAAATCTTTTTCACCTTTATTTTCTTCACTACGCATTAGAATTCCTTTATTTATCGGCTTTTTTCTGTTTTGTTTTTTTCGTATAAAAAGATTTTTTTATCTAATAGTCACCTTAGAGAAAAAATCCCAGAAATCCTTAAAATAAAGAAAACCCTTTTAAAACGATAAAAATATCACAATCGTTTTAAAAGGGTTTCCTATAAATCTCACTTTCTCTTTCCGTCCTCCCACTGAAAATTCTCACCACAAAGCGGAACAAATATTAGTTTTGTTTGTCCTAGTTCAATGACATCATAAAGTTTCAAATGACTAGAAGTAATAACTTCTTCATCATTTAAATAAACCAGCCCTCGCGAATCACCAGGATATACCCTAAATTGTTGTTTTTTCGGACTATAACTAACAATTGCATGATTTTCTCTGGATATCGATTCATCACCAGTAATTGCAATATCCATGGACCCGGCCCTACCTATAAAATTACGCTCGTTTCTAATTTGATAATCTTTCCCTTTATCTGGTCCCTCAATACATACTAACCAGCCAACTACAGGGTCAAATCCTATTTTCTTTTTTACAATTGCCACTGTTTTATCCTCTGCTGGTGGACCGAGGTTTCTCTTGGCTACTGTTTTTTCTAAATCATTGTAATTAGGTCGTTTGGGTAATGTGATATCAAAATCTAAATCGATATTTATACCACAGTGAGGGCATATGCTGTGTTTCGTTTCATCAAAATAATGCCCATTGTTGCAACGCTTCATCACTTATTCTCCTTCCACAACTGTCTCAGATATAACCCATTTAAAGACCCCATCCGCACGAATAACTGTATGAATCATTGTACTAGGTAGCTCATAACCTCCAGATGAATCGTTATAGGTTGTAACCTGCTCCACTCTAACTTTTGCAGTATCTCCATTAATCTCTAAAACTTCGATACTATTAATTTCAACGAGGATATTCTCATATTGGTCAAAAAACTTTGTTACAAACTCTTCTGTAGACTGATAAGCAGGACTATTTTGATCGATTGTACTCATATATCCCGCAACATCTTCATCTTCCATACTTAATGCATTTCCATAAATAGTAACCTCTATTTCAAACTGGTCATCATTTTCATATAAAAGTAATTCAATACTCTCCATATCAGGATGTGTAATCTCTGCCGCCCTTAGCTCCTGAAATGCTTCAATAATATAATCTTTATATGTTAACTCACCAACTGAAATATCCTTCATTTCCATATAAATATCTTCTGCGTATTCATAATTACCATTTAGCAGGTGACCATGTGCTAATAAAAGCCAAATCCAATCCTTTGTTTCGTCAATTTCCAATCCACTTTCAGCGCTTACAATCGATTCAGCAAAGAGACCGTTAAAGAGTTGTAAATCCGATAATGTACCATATGCATACACCAAGTTGGATGGATCGTCTTGTAAAAGAGGATCTTTGGTATACAGGTCTTCTAGACTCGCTACCCCTTCTTCTGCATTTTGCAAGCCATAGCTATAATACCCTAGGTCAGCTTTAACGGATGCGATATTACTTGAAAGTACTCCGTATGAGTATTGTGCATCGAAATCCCCATTTAATAGGACAATTTCAGCAGCCATATCACGTGCTTGAATATAATGTTTTAATGCACCACCTATATCTCCATCTTTATCTAACGCAGTAGCTTTATCCCAGTACTCATTTACAAGTGAAATTTGTTTGGAATGAATGGTTTCAATATCAACCGGTAAGTCAACCCCCTTACTTATTTCTAGGTCAATTACATCATCTTTAGAGGAATTTCGTTCAGGTTCGATCGACTGATATAAAACCATTCCTTTTTCTGCGATTACGTTTTCTACATAAGTGATTTTCCCTACTTGCATGCCTGCTTCTGTGAGAATTGAAAGTGCATCTTCCTCTGTAAGGTCTAACACATTTGGAACAATGATTTGTTGTGGTGGAGTATTTGCGGACTCATTTACTTTCGTTGTCTCTACATTATCTGAAACAACTACATTATTAGTTTCAGATTTGTTAGGTTCATTATTATCAGGTGTGCTTGCTAGGTAGCTGAATAATACCACACTACCGACAACCAAACTTAAAAAACCTACTGCTACGACACCTAGGACTACCCATATCCATTTTGAAACTCCCTTTTTTTGCTCTACTGGTAAATCTGATTTTTCAGGTTCGTTTGTATTTTTTGCTGTTTCATGATTTTTTTGAATTGTATGTTCATTATTTATTTCTGGGGATTGTAGATTTGAAGGTTCAATTTGCTCACTATTATCACTGAGAAACGGCACAAGTTGCTGTTGTAATTCTTCTATTGTTTGCAAGCGGTCTGTTTGTTTTACAGCTAAGGCCTTCATTAAGGCCTCTTCAGCTTGTTTTGGGATATTTACTCCTAGTTTTGAAGGTGACTTAATAGTATCCTCCTCTAAGCGATCCAGTGATTCAGGAGGAACGGTACCAACGATTGCTCGATATAACGTTGCAGCTGTGGCATATACATCGGTCCAGGGACCTTGCTTTCCTTTTGTGCGATACTGTTCTTCTGGTGCATAGCCAGGTTTTAAGATGACTGATATACTTTTGCTACATTCACTTATTGCATGTCTAGCAGCACCAAAGTCTAGCAGTTTTACTTGCCCCTCTTTTGTAATATAAATATTATCCGGGCTTATATCTCGATGCAATGTTCCTGTTCGATGTACTTCTTTTAAGGCATCAATAACAGGCATCATGATTTGCAAAGCAGTTTCAAAGGGGATTTTCCCGCCTTTTAACTCCAAGTATCTTTTAAAATCAATTCCCTCTAAATAATACATGACTAAATAGGCAGTTCCATTTTCCCTAAAAAAATCACGAACTCCAACTATTCCCGGTAAATTAGTAAACTGTGCCAATGTCTTTGCTTCTTCTAAAAACTTTGTAAGTCCGTGTTCAAAATGACTTTCTAGTTGGCCAGTATAGACAAAAACACCCGTTTGTTCAGGAGCTCGGGTAGCAAAATCTCGTGGCATATATTCCTTGATTGCTAATTTCATATCAAGGTTTATATCCCAAGCTAAATACGTAATACCAAATCCTCCATGACCTAACACACGTCCTATTAAATATTTATCATGTAATATGCTTCCTGGGGGAAGATGCTGTGGTGATTCCACTGGCGTTCCAGAAGTATACCCACAATATGGACAAACCTGAGCATCTCCCTTTACTTCCATACATCCTAAACATAGATGATTTAGGTTTTCCATCACTGCACCTCTCTCATTAATAGTTACGAAACAAATACGCTAATGGCAGAAAAATTGTCATGATTGACGCTCATTCTAGTCTCTACAATTTTCACCATTTTCTCTAACCATTCACTTTCATTATTCGATGTTTTCAACGTTTCTTCCATGTCAGCTTCCAAGATAAGTTCCCAGAATCCATCAGTACAAAGCAAAAATGCATCACCTTTTTGAATCAATATTTCCTTTTTTAAGGTAGTAGCCTTTACTTCTTTTTCAGTTCCAAGCACTCGATAAAGCCGGTTACGGTCTTCATGATTCCTGATACTCTCTTGGTTTATTTCCCCAGCATTAACAAGTGCTTGACACACACTGTGATCCTTCGTTCGATTTTTAATCGAATTGTTTCGGAAATAGTATAATCTTGAATCACCAACATGTGCCCAGCTTGCACTGTTTCCATTACAACATAAAGCTACAATAGTTGTTCTCATTGTTTTCAATAATAAATTTGCTGATTGTAATTCACTTATTTTTGACTGAGATCTTTCAATCCCTTCTGCAAGTAATATTTTGGGTTGCAGCTTATGTTGAACTTTATAGTAGTTTATTAATTCTACCACTGCAGTTTGTGAAGCAACCTCACCCGATTGATGTCCTCCTAGTCCATCTGCAATTACCCAGCAACCACCTTGTTCTGTCACAACAAAATCTCCAAAATCTTGATTAATACGCCTTCCACCTTTGCAGGACACTATTGCTGTTTGGAACATCACCATCTTTTCTACTCCAACCGTAACTCAAACATATTTTCACTTGAAACCAAATAAAAACAATCGCCTGGTCGTAACTGATATGACGTTCCCTCTCCAATTAGCTGACCTGTTCGTGTGTAGGTTCCATTCACAGAATAATTCTCAATAAGAAATACTTGGCTTGTTTCAACAAACTTAACAGAACAATGTCTTCGGCTTATATCTGTGTGATCTGATGGATAAACAATTTGACATACTCTTGGATCACGTCCTATCGCAATTGTTGTATTACTCTCAATATCAATTAATTGTCCTTTAAATTGACCTGACAAACCGTATAATTTCGGCGATCGCTTTCTTGAATCCTTATTAGGCTGGACTGGTATCTCTGGTTTTTGTTTTTGACTTAGTGATGAATTACTCTTTTTCCGAGCAACTATAATTAGCGTAATAACTAGGAGCAATAAAATTATCCCACCAACAACAACGATACCAATAATCCACCAAACTGTAGTCGAACTTGAAGAATCCTTATCAATTGCACTCTCCGTATCAGATTTTGAAGATGAGGTTAAATAAGGAATGCCTCGTGATTCGAGAATAGGAATAAGCTCATCAATTTGAACAGATCCATTTATTCCAGAAGCTGTTGTGACAAAGGTGTTAATACCAATAACTTCTCCATTTTTGTTGACAAGTGGTCCTCCTGAATTTCCAGGGTTGATATCAACATCAACTTGATATATTTCACGACCACCTTGTGATGAAATCTTACTGATTATTCCTCTCGTTATTGAAACATCCTCTGGCTCGCCTGAAGGAGTATCATCAATCAAATCCGCATCACCAGGAAAGCCAAGTGCAAACACTTCTTCACTTACTTTTACATTTTCACTTGTTGTCAATTCTAGCGGAGGTTTTTTATAAAGATCTTGCGATAGCTGGAGAACCGCAATATCTTTAACTGCATCAAAAGCAATGACTGTAGCATCAATTTGATCTTCTTTTGATAGTAATATCGTTACTCCTTCTAAATTAGGCTCCACCACATGGTAATTTGTCACAATATAACGTACTGGCTCCCCATCACCCACCGCAAACCCCGAGCCAGTATACATTCCTTCAGGACTATAACAAATTATCCGAACAACACTTGTTGCTAACTCATTAATTGATCTTGATTCTGCAAGCACGGAGAGATGGAAGGTTGTTGTTGTTAGAAGTACAGCAGCAAGTAATCCCACGCACACTTTTTTTAGGCCATGTACAGATAGCATGCATTTTACCCCCTTACAATAAAATTCCTACACTACGGTCATAATTGCTACTGTTATGTTATCTTGATACGGTTTATTCTTATTTAATACACTCCTGACAAGTACATCACAAGCTTCTTGCGAATCAGATGATGATGCAACAATTGTTTGAATGTCATCATAGTGAAGTGACCCATATACCCCATCACTACAAAGAATCACTTTACTTCCTTTCCTAAGTGTGCCTTGTCTATGACCAACGTCAATTTCAGTAATTTCTTCGAGTCCTAGAAAACTAGTTAAACTGTTTCGTTCAGGGTGACTTTTTGCCTCATCTATTGATATCTCTCCTCTATTCACCTTTTGATCAAGCTCTTTTGCATAAACATGGTCCGTTGTTAGTTGGATTAGACTGTTTTCTTCAAATAAATAGATTCTACTATCCCCTACAGATAGCCAATATAGATTGTTATCCTTTATAACAGCAGCGACTAACGTTGTACCAACCATATCTTTTATTTCATGATTCTCTGCATATTCACAAATCTCATCGTTTGCAGAGAAACAAGAAATATATAATCTCTTCTCAATAGGCAAGTCCTTAGAGAGTAGCGAATAACTATTCAAAAATGCCTTAACAGCTATTCCACTTGCGTCCTTTCCTCCTTTCATCCCCCCCATTCCATCAGCCAACACACATAAAGCACCAGCTTCTCTGACAAAGTCCTCATCGTAAATATCTGTAAACCCAAAGGAATCTTGTTGCTCTTCTCGACTTCCAATATGTTGTGCGTTACCTGGCAAAATGCTTGAAGCATTATCTCTTATTACAGAGCATCTCTTTTTCCTACTAAACAGAAGAGAACAAGAAATGATTAGTAAACAACCAAAAATTACATAAATCCACCACTCTCGAAATGATGACAGGTAATGTTGTATTTTTATGATTAAATACACATTGTAAAAAATTATCTCCATATAACCTCCTTGTTAGGGAAAGAGTAACCAGATAATGGGGAAATATGTAATACGTTAACTAAGATATAAACTCGTGATGTTAATATAGCTAAAGGTTGAATTAACATTTTGTTACATTACAAAAATTTAAGTACCTAATGATAGGGAATGAACGAAGGAAAGAATAATTAAAGAAAGGATGCTACAAGAAACAGCAAGGAGTAGTCGAATGGATTTATGTCGAACCTTCAAAAATAGAAAAGAAGTTAATACTGAAAACCAACAAATAAGTGATAAGATTAACAAACTACTTATGATAAGGACTGGGAGTAGCGAATGATAAACAAAAAGACCTAAAATAGCTGCGCTAAAAAGAGGAGTATTTATTTCACTGATTTTTTTGAGAATTGGAGATTCTACAGAATTCTGGCTGTGAAGTAATGGAAGGAGAAAGAAAGGAAGAGATGAGCCAAATAGAATTCCAGTAATTAATCGAATTGCATTATTCGTCTCATAAAAGCCTAGATACGATCCAATGCCATCAATCATCATTGGGCATAACATCGTTAATAGTAGAAAACTAATTGTTTTATTTGGAATCATTGTTTTTTTAAATTTTTTGGTGATAAATAAATAAACTAGTGTAGTCAAAACCCCGAGATAAATGCCAGTATCTCTTGCACAAATAGGAAGATATGTTTCGTTTATTTGAAACGTACGCTCATGTAATTGATGACAAATCGCTCTGCCTATAAATGAAAACCATATCAAAAGTTCATCCACTAGAACACCTCCAGTGCTCACGGAAAGAACCTAATCCTTATTTCGAAACGAATTAGGTCCACTTCACATTAGTAAGTTGGTACGAAAGAAAATGCTGTTACTACGAACCAACAAATACAATATAAAACGATTGGGATGATAGCAACAATCAAACACGTTTTTCCAACTGCCTTTTTCTCAAGATCTTGATCATTCATCCAAACAATTCCTAAAATAATGCCCACGAGAGGAATAAAGAATGACAACAAGTAAAAGAGTACCCTCTGTCCACTAGACATTTCTTCACTCCTTTCTAGTAAAAAAGTTTCATAGGCATAATGTATGCTGACAAAGAAATAAACTTGCTTGACCTTTTTTAAAGTTTTTTAGAGTTATTATTCTCTACTTACGTTATTTATTTTTTCTTTTTTACCTACAGAACCACACACATAACAATCTAAGCCACATATTGCTACTTACTTCAATCATTCTAGTAACAAAAAAATGAGAGCAAAAAAATAAACACAACCAACATGGAAGTGTTAACCGATCGCTTTTCTACGTGCTACATCATATTCTACAACTTGATTATTGCCAACTACATAAAGGTGTTCTGTTGGTTGCTTAGGCTGAATGGTAATTCCATATTGTATAAGCGAATCGCTTCCAATTACCGCATTTTCAATATATGCGTTGTCTTTTACAACGGTGTGCGGTAAAATAACGGAGTTTTTAATAATTGCACCCGTTCCAACCTTTACACCATTAAACAAAACGGAGTTATTAATCTCCCCATATATTTCACAACCCTCGTTCACAATGCTATGATGTATTTTTGCAGACGAATCTAAATAAACAGGTGGTTCATTGTTATGAGCAGTATAAATATTCCAATCAGGGTTTTGCATGAAGATATTTTTCTTTTTATTTAATAAGTCTAAGTTGGCCTCCCAATAACTTTCTACTGTTCCAACGTCTCGCCAGTACTTTGTAAAATAATAACCATACATATTGGCCTTATCATTCATCATTGATGGTATAATATTTTTCCCAAAATCTCTACTTGTGAACTTTTTCTGCTCCTCAGCAACAATATACTGTTTTAACATAGACCATTTAAAAATGTAAACACCCATTGACGCAAGATTTGAAAGAGGCTTAGATGGCTTCTCTTCAAAGTCAGTAATTCTTCTTGTTTTATGATCTAATTTCATGATGCCAAAGCGATTAGCATCTTCCCACGGCACTCCCACAACGGATACAGTTGCATCTGCATTGGTTTGGATATGTTGTTTCAACATCATACGATAATCCATTTTGTAAATATGGTCACCTGAAAGAATTAGTACATGCTCTGGCCTATATTGGTCAACAAAATCAATATTTTGAAATACCGCATGTGAAGTCCCTTCATACCATTTTACATCTCCCTCATCACTTTGATACGGAGGAAGAAGGGTCAACCCACCGCCCCCGGCATCTAAGTTCCAATGTCTCCCATTTCCTAGATAAGAATGTAAAAGGTGTGGTTTATATTGAGTTAATATACCTATTGTATCAATATTTGAATTCCTACAATTACTTAAAGTAAAATCAATAATCCGATATTTCCCACCAAACGGAACAGCTGGCTTTACAACATTTTTTGTTAATTTACTCAGTCTTTTCCCTTTTCCACCAGCCAATAATAAGGCGATACACAACTGTTTTTTCACGATGCGATCCTCCTATCTTAATAAGATTATTGTGTTTGTACTAACGTTGTCAGTTAATATTTACATTTTGAATTCTAAAAAGATTATTGATAATCAAATCACATGAGGTTTTCAGCTTAATCATATTAATCATTGTTATAGTACTAATTTTTCTACCTTTCTATAGTAGGTGCAAAGTGAAAAAATGTGAAAATCAACAGCAAATTTTTTAATATAGGAATGTAAAATTGACTACATTGACTCTCTTCATTTTGTACTTTTACTATATCACTTTTTTCGTAGGTAAGGTGCGGTATAATTGCACCAAAATTCACAATTTTATGTACAACAAATTTCGACGTTGTGAGGATATAAATATTAAAATTCATAATTTTTTAAAAATTTTAAATTTATTTTAGCCGATAAATAGTTATAATAAAATTATAGAGAATTACTCCTACAAATATACTCCATGCTTCAAGACCTCTTCAAAATTGAATAACAAAAATTTAAGTTATGGAAAAATAATAAGTCTACGACTAGGAGGAAAATAAATGTTGGAATTAAACGATTTAAAACATCGTAGAGCAGAACATTTTGTTAGTCCATTCTCAAACAATTTATATGTAAGAAAAGACCAATTTTCAAATCAAATATACCTATCTGAGGAGTTTGATCAAGAGTATAGACTATATAATGAAACTCGTGCAAATCAAGATGAGTTTGCGAAAAGACTTCAGTTTAAAAGGCTTCTACATCTGCAAATGAATAAGGTTCATGAAAAGAATAGGACTTATATTAATTTATAAGCCCTTCTTTTTTTCAAAGAATGAAGATGTTTGCCTATTATACTTGTAACTTTAATAGCTTTAAATATTTAAATCTTTTTGTTCCACATTTAACTCAATTAAATTCCCATCAGGGTCCGCACAAAATAGTTGTGAAAAACCACTAACGCTATCTGGCTTTTCTACTAAAACTACTCCTTTATCTCGCAAAACATCCCTTGTTTTCTTATAATCCTTTACACGAATTGCAAAGTGTCCATCCCTCGTATTTATTTTCTCGCTACTACGGATTGTTTCAGCATTAGGATGAACAATTAAATGAAGCTGTTGATCTCCAATTTGATACCAAGCACCAGGAAAGTCAAAGTTAGGTCGTTCAATTTCTTTCAAACCGAGAATACTACCATAAAAATGCTTTGCTTTTTCTAAATTTGTAATCGCAAGGCTTACATGGTGAATACTTTCAAATTCTATCATCGTCACTCACTCCTTTGAAATCCATTCCTTTTCAACCAGATTTCGCATTGTCTGGTCCAAGTACCAACGTGCTCATCCTCTGTAGCCAAGCCCAGACCATGTCTACCTTTTTCATAAATATGTAAGTCAAATGGAACTTTGTTTTTACTAAGTGCTACTGCAAAATTCAGACTATTTTCCACTGCAACATCATCATCGGCAGTGTGCCAAAGAAACGTTGGAGGAGTTTCATTTGTTACTTGTTCCTCATTGCTAAGCTTCTCAACTAATTCAATGCTTGCCCTTTCTCCAAGCAAGTTTGTTCTTGAGCCCTGATGTGTATAAGGGTCCTTCATTGTTATTACCGAATAACATAAAATTTGTAAATCTGGACGACTAGACTCTTCGTCAATCGGGTCTTCTAAAGTAGCCTCAACCTCGTGAAAATGAGTTCCAGCCGTAGAAACAAGATGTCCACCTGCAGAGAAACCCAGTGTACCAACTTTTGCTGGATTAATCCTCCACTCTTTTGCATGATAGCGCACTGTTCGGATTGCACGTTGTAAATCTAGTAATGCTGCAGGATACTGATAAGGTGCAACACGGTAACGGAGCACAAAGGCTGAGATACCAATTGAATTTAACCACTTAGCAATTGGTTCTCCTTCATGGTCAGCACGCATCCCGTAGCCACCACCTGGACAGACAATAACAGCTGAGTTATTTTCTCCTTGTACTAAATATGGAAACAATGCAGGTATATCTTCACTAGAAGTTCCTTTGCTTAATGGTACTTGCTTATCCCACAATAAAAATTCCAAATACGTCTCCTCCTCCGGTGATAAATAAATAGTTATACATAGAAAAATTTGAGTCGAGGTTCAACTCTTTTTGATACCTAGTAATCTCCCAACTTTATGATAATAAGTATATAATAAATATACATGATAAATTGACCTAACTATATGTATTTATCAATTATATATGTAAAATATAACAAACTATTCAGTAAATTAACATAAATGAGCTCAATTAACTTAGAATTAAAAGATAATATAATCTTATTTATACACAGAAATTTGGTTACAATGGAAGGGAATGGAGGGAGATTAGTTTGAGACGATTACTACTTTGGACAGTTGTTGTACTCCTCTTATATTTTGCATGGCCAATTATTACTGAACCACAACATACCAAAGAACAATCAGCAATTGAAACATTAAAAACAGAAATAACTAATATAAAAGATAATCCAGAGTTTTCATCTATACTTGATACAATATATACAGAATTCACCTTACTTATTAGTAAGCTCACAAATACTTTACAAGAAAGTTCTGAGGAAGAACTGCTCGTTGAACCTACTAAACCTAAAAAGAGCGAGTTAGCTAAACCTTCTAACCAAACATTTGCGATAAATAATATTGAAATTGGAACATCGAAAGAAGAAGTTGAACAAAAGTTAGGAATGGCAAAGAGAACTACATTAAACGAATATGGTACAGAGTGGCATGCTTATCATAATAACTATCAAGATTTTATAATGATTTCCTACAATGAAGACGATAGTGTTAATGGTATATATACAAATCAAGATTTAATCTCTTCGACTATTGGAATTCAAAAAGGGAGCTCAATGGAGGATGTTAAAAACCACCTTGGAGAGGGTCTAAATGAAATAAAGAAAGGGAATGTTTATTTTCAACTTCCAGAGGATAAAGAATATGGACTTTATACAATGGATGAAAGCTACATTACCATTTTCTATGATAAACATTCTAATAATACTGTCACTTCTATACAAATAATCAGTAAGGAACTTGAACACGAGAAAGAAACAATATATGCACCAAAAAGTCAACAATTAGTTGAAGGATTTGAATTTCAGCTATTCGACATTACTAATGCGACAAGAGTGAATCATAGTTTATCTATACTCAAATGGGATGATCACGTAAGAGGTACTGCACGTGCACATAGCGAAGATATGGCCCTCAACCAGTATTTTGACCATGTGAGCTTAGATGGTCAATCGCCCTTTGATCGTATGCTTGAAGACGACCTTGTATTTACTGTAGCAGGTGAGAATTTAGCAGCAGGACAATTCAGCAGTATCTTCGCTCATGAAGGACTAATGAATTCATTAGGTCATAGGGAAAACATTTTAAAAAACGAATATGAGTTTCTAGGAATCGGCGTTGCCTTTAACTCTGAATCCCTTCCATATTATACCGAAAACTTTTATAGATAAAGAATCTGACAGAATCATTTGTAAAGATGTCATAAAATATTCATATTTAGATAGCTAAAAATGAGTAAAATAATAGTGTGGACAAAAGAATATCTAAGCTTTTCAAATAATGATCGGAGTGATCAAATATGAAAAAGACGATTGTCATATTGTCACCTATCACTATTGCTCTTATTTGGATTAGCTTCACACTTTATTTTGGTGAAACCGTACATTCTAACCATCGTAATTCACAACTTGACATGACAGATTTAGATTGGGTAAATCAACCTAGTAAAGATTTATTTAAACATATCATTACTCAAAAGAACAAAGTCTAATAAGGAGGGGTTTCCCTCTTTTTTTGTTGTAAACTAACTTATAAGCTTTTTCATTAATAATTCCCAGATTTACAGGGAGAAGGGTAATAGTTTCCTTCTCCCTGTTTCCTTTAAAAAACCTATCCTACTTTAAAATGGAGCACATCACTATGACTTGGGGTAATTAACCCTATTTCACCGTCGTCACGTATATACACAGCCCTCATTTCGTTTGAAATATCATCTATAAAATATAGGTGGTTTTGTTTGTATAATTTCATCTGTAATATGGCTTCTTCTACACTCATAGGTTTTGTAAGTTTGAGTCTGTGCTTCCATTCTACTTTTTTCACACCAGGATTATCGCCTTTATGGATCACATCATTTTTTATTTTATTATCTACTTGATTTGAGCCTACTTGTCGTTGTTTACGATTCATCCTAGTTTTATATTTTCTAATCTGTCTTCTAAGTTTTTCTTCAACAATATCTACAGATTTGTACATATCATCAGAAACAGCTTCTGCTCGAATGTATGCATGTGACAATGCCATATTAATCTCAATACAATGATGACCTTTAAATATTGATACATTAACATGAATATTAGTTGTAAGTGGAGCATCAAAATACTGATCAATTTTCCCTATTTTCTCTTCAATGTAAGATTTGATAGCTTCTGTCAGTTGCAGGTTTTTTCCATAGATGATTATGTTCATTTTTAGTCATCTCCTGATTATAGGTATTTGTAAAAAACCAGTTTCCAACTTTTCATCTTCTTCACTATCTTAATTAATAACTTACTGTTAATAACTTTTAGCAAGTTCTACATCACCGACACATCCTTTTGCTTCCTTTTTTATACATTCTTATTATTCCACTATTTGCTCATTTTTTCGCATGAAATGTGACGTTATTGTGAAAAATTGCCATATTGTATTTTGTTAGCTAAAATTCAAACTTTTCTAGAAATAGTTATACTTTTATCCAATTTAATAGTATATAATGAAAGTAGATACAAGTTATTTAAAAACAATTATTTTTTACCCAAAAAAGAAAACGCTTACAAAACCGTATTAAAAGGGGGAATTAATTGTGAGAAAAGGGAAGAAAGAACAAACAGAAGCTTGTAAAGACTACTATGATAGCACATTAAAGCCACAAATCTACTACTGGTATAGTAAGGGTGATGAATTCTTCACATATCGTACCCGTACGGAAGAAGCAAATAATGAATACAGTGTATATACTACCCACTTGCAAGACCACGATGAACATGAGACTTACCTTTTTTAAACCCATTTCATTTGGTGAGTTAACCTAATATAAGTAAAAAATGGAAAGAAACAATATCTTTGTTTCTTTCCATTTTTTCAGTACTTTTCTGCTGATATATTTTGTGCAAATTTCATTTCTTTCGCAAAAATAAAGGAAAATATAATCAATGCTACAAATGCTATAAGAGAGTTGTAGAAAAAGACATCACGTAAACCAACGTAGTCACTCGTTACTCCGCCTATTATACTACCTACTACCCTGGAAACACCAACACTTATTAAACCATATAAAGTCTGTCCAGATGCTTTTAACTCCTTTGGTACTTCTTCGTTTATGAACATTGCCATTGTAACGGTTAGGACAATAAACAATGCACCATGTAACATTTGAATAGGCAGTACCATATAAGGATTATTTACAAAATATAATAGTAGCCAACGAAGTCCAGCAAAAAAAGCAGTTGATAACAAGATGATCGGTATACCAAATTTTTTAATAAGCTTATGAGCAAATAGTAAAAATGGCAGTTCACTCATGGCCGAAATGACCATGGACCAGCCAAGCAATGCATTGTCGGCACCCATTTCTCTGTAATAAATGGGGAAAAATGCATAATAATATCCTAATGTTACTTGTACGATAAAACTTATCGCCAAAAATAGCACAAGTTTTCGATTTTTAAAAAGGACCCACATCGATACCTTCTTGCCACCTGATTGATGTCCTTTCACTTTTGGTAAACAAAAACAAATGAGCACTGCTAACAACATAACAGTACAATACACAATAAAAATACCTGTCATTTCCTCTTTCACTAACATACCGAATAAAACCGACATAATCGCAAACCCAACAGTTCCAGCCAAGCGTATAGGACCAAAATTCCAATTTGTCTCTGATAAATATTCTAGCGTTAAGGCATCGCTAATCGGATAAATGGATGTTTGGAAAAATGAAACAAGGCAGATAATAACCATCAAGTATATATAATGATCTGAAAGTGACAGTAAAAGAACCGAAATACCGCTACCAAATAATAATAGTTGCAACACCTGATTCTTCTTTTTTGAACGATCTCCAATGCTTCCCCATACAGGTTGAGCAAGGATTGCGACTAGTGGTCCGATGCTTAATAATGTAGCTATCGAAGTCTTACTCAGACCAATGTTATCAAGATATACAGGAAAAAAAGTAGTATACACCGCATGCCCCATATAAGCAACCGCATACAAAAGTAAGAATAAAATATATATATTGCTTGATTTTCCTTTCACTATAATTCACCTCAATATTAATCAATACTATTATGGTATACCTTCCATATGGACCCGTCTAGTGAAAAAATTGAAGGAAAATCAACTATTTATAATATTGAGGGCATTTCTGTAATTATTACTTATATAATTATTCTTCCCTCACCTACTTTTCATTACATCAAAACAAAGGCCAATTAAAAACGCAAGTAAATAATAGCTCGCTAATGATAAGGTTATTCCGAATAATTCGTTCATCGCTGTAATACTAATACTTCCAAAATGGAAAAAGTAATGTAGAAGCCAAGCAACAAATAACGCAAGGATACACATACAAACACCCCACCTTCATCCATTTTAGATATCATATCCAAATACAGATATATTTGTGTCTGTATTGCCCTGAATTGGAGAAGGTTTTATCCCATCCTTACTTAGAAAAAGAAGCTAGCAAAGTCGTATGATGTTCTTCTGTTAAGACATAATAAACTTATGTTGCCAGAAAAGGAGTGTATATACATGTTGGAGTCAAAAGGAGCACTTGAGCGGTTAGCGATTGCCGACAAAAATTCAAAAAACTTTGTTGAGATGATTAAAAAGAAATATAATCAGGAAAAATTAGAATATGTTGTTGAAGATGAAACAGATAATAATACATATAAAGTCGTTATACTAACTAAAAAAACAATCGAGGTCGTTAGCGGTCACTACTCGTCCGAAAAAAGTAATCCTTCCATTGAGTTCATAATTGACTCATATCCTATAAAAAGTATTACGGGAATTTCAGAAAAGTATGCAAAAATGCCGATGAACTCACCCACTTTGCAAGATGTTGCTAGAAAGGTAGACATTCAACTTTCAAAGGCAACAATTACAATTGATTTAACAGCTGATACAAATACAACAAAAACGCAAATCTCTGACCTTGATAAACTTATTACTGAGCTAAAGAAACAATTTTAAGTATAAAATGAGATGGTAAACAAACCCCATCTCATATAAACCCTTTCTGTTTTTCTTCTTACACATCATTCGAAAAGACTTATACGGCAACATCTTGAGTTTGTTTAAAATTGTAAGCTTTACGATTAGGAATCTGCTATAATCAACTTAGCTTTCTAATAATTCTTTTCGGGAGGATAACAATGGAGAAAGGTAAAATAAGGCATATGGCAATATTCTCATTAATACACCCAAATAACTCTGTAGAAGCGGAACGATTCTTAAAGGATGGAGAGGAAATTTTATCTGCTATCCCAGTTGTAGAGAAATTTGAAGTTGTACGACAAGTTAGTCCAAAAAGTAATTTCGATTATGGTTTCTCAATGGAATTTGAAAATCAAGCCGCATACGATACATATAATGCACATCCTGCACACCAAGATTTCGTAGAAAAACGCTGGAAAGTGGAAGTGAAAAGTTTTCAAGAAATTGACTTTACAAGCCTCTAAGTACCTATACTTCACTTTAATGACCGATATTTTAGACCATTAAACATGAAACAATAAAACGAAGGACAATAGTATCTCTCCGGTTATTGTCCTTCATTACGAATTTTGCACTACATACCTTCATACTGGAATCCAGTCTGGAATTACAGGGTTAAACTAAAATTTCTTTCATTTTGTAATCTCGTAGATTGCAACGTTTTTAGAATAATAGACTATATCTTTTTTAAACTTCATTCCTATCTTCCTAGCAATATTGATAGAAGGAGCATTTCCTTTTTGAATGATTGAAATTAGCTCATCAATCCCCAATGTATATAATCCATAATTTAGAAATGCTTTAGCTGCCTCAGTTCCATAACCCTTCCCCCAATACTTTTGAGCAATCCAATACCCTAACTCAACCTGGACGGTCCCATCAATTTTTTGAGGCACAAACCCAACGTGGCCAATTAGGGCACCGTCATCTTTCCGACATGCTAGCATAATTCCTAAACCATTATATGCCATATAGTTATTAATAATTAAATTTAGTTTCTCCTTTGACTCTCCTAAATTTTTAGTTTTACCATTTCCAATATATCTCATCATTTCTGGATCCGCTAACATTGAGTAATAGAAATCTAAGTCATCCATTTTGTACTTACGAAAGGTTAGTCTTTCTGTCTCAATCACGATACTCCCCCCTTTTTGGCAATACTTAGTTTCTTAATTATAAACAATTATCTCATCTTAAACTTTTATAGAAATTTCCTTCTATAATTATTTTGTTTAAACAGATTCAATTAGGTGTACTCCTTCATTTTTCGGGGAATTTACGAGGGTTGAAACAGGATAAGCCTCCATATCTTCGTCACTATATGGTATTAACAAAGCTTTTAGGTCCTCTTTATTGACGACCGAACGATCAAGCCATATCGCTTCCTTTTCCTTTGGTAATATTACAGGCATTCTGTCATGAATATTACTCATTAAGGAGTTAGGCTTTGTAGTAATAATAGTACAGGTTTGAATAATATCCCCTTTGTGTTCCCAGCGATCCCAAAGCCCAGCAAAAGATATTGGTTTGCTTTTTTTACGTTTTATTCGATATGGTTGTTTTTTTCCATTCTCTGTTTTCCATTCATAGAAAGAGTCTCCTACAACCACACATCTTCTTCTCATTAAGAGACTTTTAAAAGCAGGTTTAGTATCTAAAGTTTCAGCTCTCGCATTAATCATCTTATAGCCAATCTTGGCATCGTTAGCCCATGACGGCACTAATCCCCATTTTAGATAGCCAAAACGATTTTTATGTCCATCATTTACCACCGCAAGTACTGGCTGTGATGGGGCAATATTATATCGGAATTCGTATCCGAAGTCCATTGTAATGTCACTAATCCCATAAAACTCTGCTAATAAGTCAAAGTCTGTTTGTAATGTAAAGCGACCACACATGATGATTTTTCGCTCCTTAACTTAGAAATATTTAATAAATTCCTTTCTACCTATGACTGAACTTACTAATTTATTCTAACTTTTTTCATATTCAAGCCTTTTATTATGATATTCTTTCTCACACTTTAAAACTTTAAATGGTATCTTTTCCCCTTGTATTTCTTTTCGCTCGAGTTCTATCCACTTTCGGTCTTTAAGCCTTAATTCAATCATAACATTTTTATCAGATGGATTTTTATACAGAAGTATAGCTGAGTTAGCGTGAATAAAAAGATGTGGTTCACCTTTAGAACTTACAAGAAAATGTTTTGCTAGTGATTGATAATAGCTGTCCTCGGGATTATTACCATATATTTGATGTGCCACCTCAAGGTCTCTAAGAGTTACACGATAGGAGTTCTTTATGCGGGATTCTAATTGAAAACTTGTTATTATCTCCATTATTACTTCATTATTATATTGACTATCCCTACTTTCAATTTTTTCTCGACATTTTTTTGAAAGGTCTGGAAATTCATTTTGCACCCTTAAAAAAGGAAAAAATGTAAGGAAAAGTAAGCTTGTCATAATGAAGAATTTCATACATTCTCACCTCATTTCACCGATTATGTATGATCATTTCTATACCAGCAATTCTATAAAAAATAGACCGTTGCTGGTCTATTTTTTATAGAATATTTAGCACTTATTTTTCTAAAAACTGTACAACCTTTTTTAATACCTTTTTATCCTTATCTGAAAGATCTTTTGTTTTCTTTGAATAATTAGTATCAATAGTCTCGTCTGAATTCACAGAAATTATTTGTAGATAAAATGGCTTAGTTTCTTTATTACCTCCAAGGTATCCTTTCAAGATATTCATCTTAGATGTAGAACCTGTAACCTCTTTAGTGTAGTCCCACTGAATTTCATGCTTGTATGTTACATCCATCTTTTCTTTTAGGGCGAATGCCTCAGAAACAGCTTCTTGTAGAGTATTGAAAAAGGCATTTGTTCTTCTAACTCCTTTTTTCCTAAACCCGTCCCCCGCTTTTGCTTGGTATAACATACTTGTCATATTAGTCATCCTTCCTGTGGTAATCCATTGATCTTCATTTAAGATCACTGACCCATATCTAGTATACCCTTTATTTCCATAAACTACCACAGAGTTTCAAGAAATCTATCTTATATATGGTAACTTTCCAAGAAAGTGACTACAACTCAATAAAATATGAGATAATGGAATAATATAATGAAGAAAGGTAGGAAAGCATCTTGAAAACTAAAAATAAATTTGAGATTACTGAAAAAGTTAGGTTAAAAAGTACAAATGAAATAGTGACTATTACAAACTTTAGCTACATTACCAACATGAAAAGATATTCCTATACATGTAAAGAATATCCTACTACATTCTATTTCGAAGAAGAAATGGAACAATTATCATAAGCTTCATTCTAAGCATTGCTACAATGCAAAGACACTAGCAAATTGATACCCGGTACGCCTCTAATACTGCCCTTTTAACCATCAGAACTAACTTTGAGTAAATTTCTACTGCAAATTAGAAAAAACACACGTTCACAATGACGTATGTTTTTTCTAGTAATTGTATTGTATTTGTATTTTATTTATTCTATTCTCTCTTCATCTGTTAGAACTTCGCAGTCTTATTTCTCCCAGGCGCTTGGATGATCATCCCTTACAATGTCAAGTAGAGCCGCTTTTGCATTTGATTTCACTTGTTCTGGACTTTTGCAGCCTGGAATGACACATGTTACAGCTGGGTGCTGTAAACACCAAGCAAGTGCCCATTCTGGCATGTTTACTCCTTCAGGGACTTCATTTTGTTTAATTTGCTCAACTAACCGTAATTTTTCATCAATGTCATCACGTTTATGTCCTTTACGAACGTTATCAGCAAATTCTGCACCAGGCTTATATTTTCCACTTAAGTATCCGCTTGCAAGTGGAACTCTAGCTAACACACCCAAATCCTGTTCAATACAAGATGGAAATACCTGTTTTTCAGGTGTTTGGTCTAATCGATTATAAACAACTTGAATTGCCTTGGCATTTAATTCACTGGCTTTCGCAGTTTGATAGATATTAGCATTACTTCCAATCGAAATACCTAAATTACGTATCTTTCCGGCTTGTACTTGCTTATCTAACATCGTCCATAACTCATCGTTATTAAAGACTTCATCAGGACCTGAGTGAAATTGATATAAATCAATATAGTCTGTTTGAAGAGCTTTCAATGATTCTTCCAATTGAATACGAACATCATCTACGCTCCAAGCATGGCCCCATTGATCATGCCAGTGATGTCCAAACTTCGAAGCAACTACCCAGTCCTCACGGCGGTCTCTTGACAGGAAATCACCGATAAATGTTTCAGACATATGGTGTGGCCCATAACATTCAGCAGTATCAATTAAATTAATACCTAAATCTTTAGCGGTAGAAAGAATTGCATCAACTTCTTTTTGGTTAAAATCTTTCCCCCAATCTCCACCAAATTGCCATGTACCTACACCAACAACAGAAACTTTTAAGTCCGTTTTCCCTAACCTTCTAAACTTCATTCTTATAGCACCTCCATCTTTCTATGTATCATTTAAAATCCTATCTATTTAAATTTATGCTAGCAATACAAACAATGCAAGTGTTTTCACTTGCTTGTGCGTTTTTATCATTTTTTGAAAAAGAGGCGAAAGTCTATACCTAAAATGGGAATGAACATAGGCTATTATGGTAACTCGGTAGAAGATAGTTTAAAGCTTTAATTAGGAAGGGGATATTTCATGTACAACAATTTCGTTTATCCACAAGGAATGTATCAAGAAGACGAAAGATATGGATTAGGACCACTTGGTGCCGGACTTCTAGGTCTTGGTATTGGTTATTTGGGTGCAGAGCTACTTGACGGACCTGGCTACGGGTATGGTCCAGGATATGGATATGGATATGGTCCTAGACCTAGACCAGGGTATGGGTATGGTCCTAGACCTAGACCTGGGTATGGATATGGATATGGATACGGTCCTAGACCTAGACCTGGATACGGGTACGGACATGGACCAAGACCTGGATATGGGTATGGTCCACGCCCATATTAGGGAAAATGTAGGTCTGTTTACCACATAAACTTACTATTCCTCGGCCTAGTCTATGAAACTCATAAACATGAGATGATCAGTTAGCCTAAATTATTAAAAAGTTATAAAATTTCTCTCTATTGGGCCTTCTAACTAAAAAGAAGGCCTTTTCATCTTACTTTAGGACGACATGTCCAGTATACCATCCAGGCAATTTGCGGTACCTTATGACATACAATGGCGTAATATTATCTAATAATGCAGAAAAATGTAGAAGGTATATTGCTAATTATATCGAATTTTACATAAATAAGACTTTATTTGCGTATAAGGAGCCAAAGTATGTTAGCTCAAATTGACCACCTTTTTTTCCATGTATCGATCATGCTTTTTCCAATATTGTTTTACCACTTATTTCTTAACAAAAAAAAATACTACCATACAAAGGTAGACTTACAATTTGTAACGATCGTTATTATTATGCTTCTTTTAACAATGTCCTTTCCTGTTGAATATGAAGATGGAATGCGATATGACTTTAAAATTATCCCCATTGCTATTGCCTTTTTATATGCTGGACCAATCCCAGGATTGGTCACCTTAATCATCATGTTGTTTTATAGTCTAATTGGAGATAGTTCTAGCTTTTTAACTACTTTTGTTCATTTTACTATTACATCTTTAGTTCTGTACTTATTTCCAAAAAAATTCAAAGATTCAATCATTAATCGTGAGTTCCTGCTAGTAAACATCCTATTATTTGTTATTACTCTATTAAAAGCTTTTACATTAATCATTAAAAATGATTTTCAACAATTGCACTTTCAGCTTCTTTTTTCATTACTTACATGGGTTACACTTTTAACTATTATGTTTATTATCGAGAACCTCAAACAACAAATTGCTTTACAAACTGAACTTCAACGTGCAGAAAAGCTAAAAGTTATAAGTCAATTAGCTGCCTCAGTAGCTCATGAGGTAAGGAACCCAATTACATCAATTAACGGTTTTTTGCAATTAATGAAATATGATAGCAATATTACAAGTTCACAACGAAAGTATATTGAAATTTCGTTAAGCGAACTAAACCGTGCACAATCAATAATTAATGACTATCTGTCGCTAGCTAAACCTAATAATAAAGTTATTAATATCATTAATCTTAGTGTCGAAATTAATAAAATAATCGATTTAATGACTTCATTCACAAATATTCAAAATATTATTATTGAGTCCAGTATCGAAGAATCACTTTATATTAAGGCGAGTCGTGATGAAATAAGACAAGTACTTATTAACTTAATTAAAAATGGGATTGAAGCCATAGATACAAATGGGATGTTACATGTTAGAGCGTATAGTAAAAATCGGTTTGTCTATATAGAAGTAATAGACAATGGTGTTGGAATGAATAAGAAGCAACTAAGTAATCTAGGTACTCCATTTTACTCAACAAAAGATAAAGGTACTGGAATAGGTCTTACAATCACCTATCAATTGATAGAGTTAATGAAGGGGAAAATACTTGTAGATAGTTCATTAGGTATAGGTACTACATTTACTATTTTACTACCAAAGGTAGAGCAATTAGAAGATTAACAATAACGCATTCCGACATTAGGAATGCGTTATTAATATTCAATTGCCATTGCCTCTTTGGATAAGAGCTTTAGCTGATCATTTTCGTATCCTACATGATAAGTAACTTTATATTTTGATAATGTTTTCGTCCCATTATCTATTTCATCAGCAGTAATGATCGCTGTTACAACTATTTCGTCATTTTCACTTTTGCTTGTTATTTCATCTACAGACACAGATGTGGTGTGCAAGTAACCCTTTCTAAAGGTCTCATAAGAGGTATTGGTTTGCCAAGAACTACCTAATAACGAATAAGCAGTAACAAAATCTCGATAACTTAAGCTTTCATAGAAATAGTTAACAAGATATTCACCAACCTGCATATCTGTTAACGCCTGTTCCTCCTTACCTCCGAAAGCAGAATGCTCTATGTCTGGTATATCAGACATAGGATTAGCAGACCATTCTTGTAGTAACATGTGGATACTATTAATTGGTATACTAAACCCAATAGATTCTTGCTCAATTCTCGCTGAATTGATTCCCAACACTTCACCAGTTTGACTATCAATTAAAGGACCACCACTGTTACCTGGTGCAATTGGCGCAGATATTTGGTAGACATCTTCATAATGATATGAATCGATATCTAAATCTCGGTCAACACCACTTATTATCCCCGTTGTCACCGTATTTTGAAATCCAAGGGGACTTCCTAATGCGAGTATTTCATCACCAACTTCTGCTTTACGGTCAGTAACAATTTCTAACGGCTCGGTATTTGCTAGTCCTGGTACCCGAATTAGTGCAACATCTGTATCTGAGCTAATCCCAATAACTTTCCCATCGAATCCTTTTGAGTCTGCTGTAACAATCGTTACTTCTTTTGCATTCCCAACAACATGGGCATTTGTCACGATATCACCTTTATTGTTATATAAAAATCCCGATCCAAAAGAACCATTTGGATGTTCTATTTTCACAACTAGTTTTTGGACTTTATGAATGATCTCTTTTATTTCCGAAGATTCATTATTTCCTTCGTTACTAGTTTTTTCATAACCTTCAAGGAATAAAGACGATTTTGCACTAAGTTGCTTAGGAATTGTTTCTTTTAAATAAAAAAACGCGTAAAATCCAGCAATCCAGATTACAACTGTAGTAAAGATACTAACTATGGATAGTTTTTTCAATGTTCCTCACCTACTTTTAGTCCAAATACCAAGTGATATTATCAATCTCTACCGTTACGTCCTCATAAATTCCATAATGTATATCTTCAAAAGCCCCTGTTTCTCCTGTATTAAGATGATGCGGGTAAACCGTTGTACTTCCTTTAGTTAGTTCCGTTCCTTCTAGATTGAAAATTTTATAGGAAATGATAATAGAATATATACCAGTAGTTGCTACATTCGTTACGTCACCGTTAATGTAAAGGTCACCCCATTCATTAACAGAAGCCTCAAAATTGACTACTTCTACTGCAGCTGTTCTATTTTGTAAATCTTCTTTTGCTGCAGCTTCCATTGCTTTCTCTATTCGTTCTTGCTCTGCTTTCTCAAAGGCTACTTTTTCACTTTTAATTCTCTCTTTTAAACTAATTAGTTTTTCGTCTTCTTTTATATAGTGTAAGCCCTCTTCTATAACTGCAAGTGCTTCACTAAATTTATTTTCTTTCAATAAACTTTCTGATTGATTACTTGTTAGTTGTACGATTTTATTACTAATTTGTTCTTGCACCGATTTTGCATCATCAGATGTGAAAGCTGAAACTATAGTTAGTTTTTCGGATAGGATATCAACATTATTTAACTGATCTAATTCCTTCTTGATTTCACCAACTTTAATGCTTTCTTCTATTTCATTTATCTTTTTTTGAAGTGGAATAAACAATGGTCCTTCCTCTTCCTGAACTAATTTTCTTACGTTCGTAAGCTTTTCTTCGGCGGATTGGAATTTTTGCTCACTGAGCAATCCACTAACTTCCTTAATAGTACTTGCATACGTGCTAGCCTGTTCTATTGCTGCCTGATTTTGGCTAAGTACCTCAAATGTTGGGCGAAGCTTTAGACCCTCTTCAATTTCAACAAGCGCTTGTTCGTAATGCCCTTCAAGTGCTAATGCCTCAGAAGAATCCTTTAAAGCAAGTACACGCTCATTTATTTCTGATTGATGCCCATAATACGCTACCACGCCTCCTGTAAATCCTAGTAAACTAATGATAGGTACTATCAAATAGAAAAGGCGTTTTACAGATCTCTGTTTGACAACCTTGTATCTTGATTGGGTTTCTTCATGTGAAGATTTCATATTTACCTTCTCTTTCATATGAAAATAGTAATGTTTTGGTATCTTTTTTTTGATAAACTGGCTTGCAATAATTAGTACAATACTATAAGTTGATAGTTTGCTAAACTCTAAATTGTCGAAAAAACTAATTACTTCTAACTTATTAATTATTTATCATTTAATTTCTAGTAAATAAAGGTCTTTTTTATAGTATCATTACTAAGTAAATTCGACAATTCCTTTCAAAAAGTACCAAAACAAAATCGGAGACTTCTATAACCATTATAGAAAATAAATCTCCAAACAAAGGTATTATTGAATACCAAGGCTTCTTATTTTACTTTCATAATCAAGTTATTTAAACTTATTAGTAGGTAACAATTTTTATAATATGGAGGTAATAATATGTTTGATGTCATTGTAATTGGTGGAGGACCAGCAGGAGGCAGTGCTGCACTTTTTGCTAGCAAAGCCGGAAAAAAAACACTTGTTATTGATGGAAATCAAAGCGTGACTAAGCGTGCTTGGCTAGATAATCATTATGGTGTAAATGGGATTTCTGGGCCTGACTTAGTTGAAGCTGGAAAAGAACAAGCAAGAAAGTTCGGAACCGAATGGATTGTTGATACAGTCACAAGTATTGAAACTGAAAGCGCTGCACATATAGTAAGAACAGAAACTGGACAGTCATTCGAAGCCACTCACATAGTATTAGCGACAGGTATGTCTGTTCAGCTTGCTGAACAAGTTGGAGTAAATGTCATTTCAGGAACTGAACCAAGAATAAAGAATATTATTCAAGTTGACCAAGAAGGTAGAACAAATATTAATGGAATATGGGCTGCAGGAACTGTTGCTGGCGTTTCAATGCATACCATAATTACAGCAGGTGACGGTGCAAAGGTTGCTATTAATATTATTAGTGAATTAAATGGCTCTAGATATGTAGACCATGATGTATTAAAACAACAGTAAGGACTGTATAAATAGTAGGGAGTACCATTCATATGAATATACTCCCTTTTTATCTTGTACGCATTCTTTACACTTCTACCAAATCTTCTGCTGCAAAGCCTTCTTGGTAAATACGACTAATAATAGATTCTATATCTGGTTCCTCCACGGTTAAATCTGTTATGTTATGAGTTCTAGTAATTTCATTAATTAATTGCGATGCTGAAACTTCATTACGATTAAAACGAATCCAACAACGACTGCCCTCCCTTTTCATTACCTCCCCGTTGCTTAGGTCCATATCTTTATCAATATCTTCCACATCAACAATAAGTGTTCGTGTCTTCCCAAACCTTGACTTTCCCACTTCAATTTCTCCATCATATACCTTTTGGCCATGATCAATAAGAACCATCCTTTTACAAAGCTTTTCAATATCCTCCATGTCATGCGTCGTTAAAATAACCGTTACCTGACGATCTTTATTAATTTCTTGAATGAAGTCCCTCATTTTTTCCTTTGCTACTATATCCAAACCAATTGTCGGTTCATCTAGAAACAATATCTCTGGGTCATGCAACAAAGATGCCGCAATATCAGCTCTCATTCTTTGACCTAAAGAAAGTTGACGTACAGGCGTATTCAAAAACTCATTTAGTCCTAAAATCTCTGTAAAAATATTCATATTCTGGTTATATCGATTGTCTGAAACACCGTAAATATCTTTTAATAGCTCGATTGATTCAATTGTAGGCAAGTCCCACCAAAGTTGTGTACGTTGACCAAAGACGACACCAATATTTCTAGCATTTTGTTTTCGTTGCTCAAATGGAACAATGCCATTTACAAGTATTTTTCCACTTGTAGGCACCAGGATTCCTGTTAGCATTTTGATAGTAGTTGACTTCCCAGCCCCGTTTGGGCCAATATAGCCAACCATTTCACCTTTTTCAATTGAAAACGACATATCCTTTACTGCTTCTTTTGTAGTAAATTCCCTTCTAACTATGCTTTTTTACGCTCCAAGTACCCCAGATTCTCGCTTCGCAATTTTAAATTCCTTCCTGATATGTTCAACCTCAATAATCGACATAAGTTTTTACTCCTCTTGTATTAGAGTGATTATATTGCTTCTTTATTGTCTAGTCCAGCTATATCTCTAGTCCCTCGAGGCATAAATTACTCCGCCTAAAAGATAAAATACAACCTTTTCGTCGGCTTGAGGAATGCTTGTCGGGGCTGCCAAGGAGCTTTCGCTTTATTATGATCCTGCACTTTTATAGTGATTTAATCCAAACATCCAAAGCCGATAAGCGATAAGAAAAAACACTAAACCTACTAATGGTGTGAAATAACCGATGTAGTCTGGAAAAAACGGAATATCTTTCTTTAAAATCACCGTAGCAGGAAAATAATTAACAAAGCCAAACGGAACAACAAATGCTGTAAACCATTGAACCACCTTTGGATAGATACCTAAAGGATAATTTGTTAAATTTCGAGCAGGGTACATGACGACCCAATAAAATCGTTCCGACTTTGTTGTCCAAAAGGCAATTGCTGAGATCATAACAAGTAAACCACCTTGAATGAGAACACCGCCAATTATCGCAAATACTAAAAAAATTGAATTTGCAAGCTGCCAATGAATATCTAATACCGAACTTACCCAAATAAACACAAAAATACTAAATATAAATTGTCCTGCTGCACCAATATCAAATTTCATAGCCATAAAATGAAAGAAAGGATTAATCGGACGAACTAAAAAGCGATCAAAAGTTCCATTTACAATATATGTATCAAGACTCCTAAAATGGAAGAACAGTATTATACAAAACCCCCACGAAACGACCGCTATCGCAAACAGGAATAGTAATTCATAAAAGTTCCACTGACCCAATTGCTTAAATTCATATAACATTACCCACATCGTCACAGCTGTACCTGCATATGCAGTAATCATGCCAACAATCCTCATAATAAATGCAAATCGATATTGCATTTGTGCCCGAATTCCAGCTCCAACCAATCGAAAATATAATGGAATATAAGATAAAAAAGAGAGCATTCTTTATCCCCCCTGCACAATAACTTTCTTTGTAGCTTTGTTCCATAGGAAACGAAGAATAAGATAGCATACGATAAGCCAAAAAAGCTGGATACTAATTGACATGAACATCTCTTGTCCTGCAATTTCCTCAATGAAAATTGCATTTGGAATAAAGTAAATTCCCTGAAATGGTAAATATGAAGCAATTGTTTGCAACCACCCCGGAAAAAACCATAAAGGTATTACAGATCCCGAAAGTAAAGAAACTGAGAAGTAGAATATATCTTCGATGCCACCAGTTTCTATTAACCAAAAAGTGAATAGGCCAAATGTTAGTTCAATGCAATACCGAATCAAAAATCCTAGAAATGCAGATAAAATAAAAAATAGCCATACGAGCCAGGAAGTTGGCAATTCTAAATCAAAGAAGATAAATAAAATGGTATACAATGGAATAAGTGCAGTAAGTATGTAAAAAGACACACTTCCAAAATCAGCAAATAAGTATCGGAGTGGAACGTCAAATGGTTTCATCAATTCAAATGCAATATCACCTGTTCTTACTTTCTCTTGGATCTCCCATAAAGGTGTGCCAGCACCATTTACCGCATTTAAAAACTGACTCACAGCCACGTAAGTTAACATTACGACAAGCGAGACACCTTCTGCCTCTTCACGACCTGAATATAGAGCCATCCAGATGGATCCCCACATTAATAGGAAAATAACATTAGAAATCAAACGGCTCCACACATCAAAACGATATGCAGCAGATCGTAAAAAAGCTTTTTTAGTAAAAGTACTATACATCCGAATATACTCCATATTTCACCTCTTACCCGTTCAAAATTCTCTATAGTTTAGCATAAATTAATAATTTGGTTAATGTGTACATGAGCCTCGTCAAAAATGGCATCTTAAATGAGTTGTTTATAAAAAGACATTACTTTCTATATAAGAAGTAATGTCTCTTTAATTCCACGCTTAATTGGATTAGCAATTCATCTGTGGTGATGAAGGAACTAACTGCATAAATTCAATTCGGTTCCCATCAGGATCTTTTATCCAACATTGAAAATTTTGATCCTTCCCTCTTTTTGGTTCTAAATCTAACTGTAAACCGTGCATTTTAATATGATTTGCAACTTCATTGATATCGTTGACTTCTAAACAAAGATGGTTAAAACCAATTTGGTTTGTTAAAATCTCCTGCTTATTATCTCCCCCATAAAATAATTCGATGAATTGTCCAGCACCTACCTTAACATATACAATCCAAGGATTACCATCATCATCATTTATTTCGAAAGCCTTTTCAAAACCTAACACACCACAATAAAATTCGAGAGATTTGTCCATATCTTCTACGGTTAACGCTAAATGACCAATGCCTTTTATCATCGTAAGACCTCCTAGGGTAATATGTATCAATATATTAATTATAATAGACTGCCATCTTTCATTTATATGATAATTGATGACAAATAGATTACAATTCTTAGACATTTTTTATATTACCTATAATAATTACTCTTCGCTCGAATGATTTGAGAATTGACTAGAATCTCTCTTAGAATTTATAGAATCATGATTTAAATTACTTGAATCCTTTTTAAATTACTTCGAATAATTCCTCTTCGCTCGAATAATTTGAGAATTGACTAGAATCTCTCTTAGAATTTATAGAATCATGATTTAAATTACTTGAATCCTTTTTAAATTACTTCGAATAATTACTCTTAACTCGAATGATTTGAGAATTGACTAGAATCTCTCTTAGAATTTATAGAATCATGATTTAAATTACTTGAATCCTTTTTAAATTACTTCGAATAATTACTCTTAACTCGAATGATTTGAGAATCGACTAGAATCTCTCTTCTAATACATAGAATCATGATTTAAATTACTTGAATACTTTTTAAATTACATGGAAAACTTCTTCTTCACTAGAATATTAAAGCCCAACTCATCTTTTCCACAAAATAAAAATGTAGATGTACCAAGGGTTGAATGAATTAAATATCTTGATTGTATGATAAAATAAAATAAAATAATACCAATAGTAAGGGGGATAACAAATGAATACCTTTGAAACGAACCTTGAGAAATATGCTGATCTTGCAGTAAGGGTTGGCGTTAATATTCAAAAGGGACAGACTCTAGTCGTGAACTCTCCAATTTCAGCTGCATTTTTTGCTAGAAAAGTCGCACAAAAAGCATATGAAGCTGGTGCGAAGAATGTACATATTGAGTGGTCAGATGAAGAAATTACTCGTATCAAATATGATATGGCTCCAGATGAGGCATTTTTAGAATACCCAGAATGGAAAGCAAAGGGTTATGAAGAATTTTGCGAAAATGGAGCAGCATTTTTATCTATTATTTCTTCAAACCCTGATTTACTTAAAGGTGTTGATCCAGAAAGAATTGCAAATGCGAATAAAGCATATGGAATGGCGATGGAGAGTTTTAGAACGTTTATTCAATCAGACAAAGTCAGTTGGTCAATAGTGGCTGTTCCATCTGAAAGTTGGGCTTCAAAGGTCTTTCCTGAACTATCAAAAGAAGAGCAAGAGCAAAAGCTTTGGGATGCTATTTTTATGGCTACTCGTGTTGATCTTGATGACCCTGTTGAGGCTTGGAAACAACACAATGATTCACTGCATGCAAAAGAAGCCTATCTTAATGCGAAACGGTTCAAAAAACTTCACTATCAGGCTCCTGGTACTGACTTAATAATTGAATTACCTGATTCACATATCTGGATCGGAGGCGGAAGCATTAATGAAAATGGCGTAACCTTTGTTGCAAACATGCCAACTGAAGAAGTTTTTACAGTTCCGTTAAAGACTGGGGTAAACGGTTATGTTTCGAGTACAAAACCGCTAAGTTATGGTGGAAATCTGATTGAAAACTTCAAGCTAACCTTTGAAAACGGTCGTATCGTCAATGTTTCTGCTGAGAAAGGGGAAGAAACCCTAAAGCGTTTGGTAGAAACAGATGAAGGTTCCCATTATTTAGGTGAGGTTGCTCTTGTACCACACAATTCACCGATTTCAAATGCAAATATCATTTTCTTTAATACGTTATTTGACGAAAATGCATCAAATCATCTCGCAATTGGCAGTGCCTACTCCTTCTGTATTGAAGGTGGAAAAACGATGTCAAAAGATGAACTAAATAAACATGGTGTCAATTCTAGTATTACTCATGTTGATTTTATGATTGGTTCAGAAAAGATGAATATTGATGGAATCACTGCTGACGGAACGGTCGAAGCGGTATTCCGAAATGGAAATTGGGCATTATAATAAGCTATTGGCATTAGCTTTTCGTTACGAAAAACGCAGAGGTAGGTGGTTACCCCCTGAATTTGATTTTTTACTCTATTTCAGGGGTCGTTACCGTCTCATGCGTTTTTTTGCTTACCTTCTTTCGTTGGTATGCTTAACAAAAACATCGTCTCCCCATTAGAAAATCCAAACTCTTTTCCTTAATCTTTTACAGAAAACCACTTTCTTGCCATTATGGTGTACATATAACCTTTTTTCAACTATTACGAATGAAAAAGTACAAGCATGAATACATATATAGCAACATCGTTCTGAGAACAAGGAGGAGGAGTTTATGAAAAAGTATTTCTTTGGGTTGATTTTACTACTGTTACTACTGAGTGGTTGTAACAAGACAGAAGAGGTAAGTTACGAACTTTGTGGCTATGGAAATATGGTTTCTTTTGATGGAGTTGGTTATGTTCAAATAGATCCTGATCAAGAAAAATATCGTCTAGGCAAAAAGGTTGGAGTAATCCAGGAGAAGATTGAGGATACGCTCCATCCAATCAATCATTTAACTTCTAATTTTTTAACAGAAGGATCTGCACTATATATTTCAGATGAAAACAAAAATCAGATGATTGCAAAAGAAAATGGTAAATACTTTCTTTTTGAAAAAATAAGTTATTAGAACAACAGTGCAAGCGCCTCAGGTATAGACGTTCAAACTTGAGAAGCATCGACTGAAGATTTAGATAGCAATGCTCCAGTGCCAAAAAAAATTCAAGGTAGCAATTTTCTAACTCGGCGCAATGCTACATATAACAAATGATGTAAAATCATGAAGTAGCTTTATGTAGTATAGTAGCTTTGTTGACTTATCGTAGTGAGATGATTCGGAAGTTTGATAGATAATAGGAGCTTGAGCTAAACATTATTCGTACAAACATAATACCTAGCAAAATGCCAATGAAATGAGTTATAGTTACATTTCATTGGCATCAGTTTTATTTTCTCTACCGCTTAGTTAATTTTCTTATCAGTCCGTTTCCCACAAGATAGAATGAAAGAACTGTAAGCATTAAAACTGTAATCGTACTAAACGGAACAATTCTTGTACTCCACATATCTTTTAATATTGTTGAAAGGATTTGTGGCCAAGAATCTGATTGATTTACGATGTAAAATGAACCACTTGCATCATTCTCAAATGCAACATTAATGAAAATCCCGACTACGCCAAGCTGTGCTAGTAAAAACAACGTTCTCCCTAACTCATTGGAAACAATTGCTATTAATTGTGTTCGAATATTTGGAAATAGATATTGTATTGACAAACCGAACGGACTTCCTCCAGCAACAATACCTGCTTCATAGAAAGGTTTACTTGCTACTTCCTTTACTAAACGGTAAACCATATCTCCAACCCTTCCAACTTCAATTAATGCTAAAATGATAACAAACCAAAATGGACGGTTAATAGAAAATAAGAAAAAAGGAATACCTATAAGTAAAACCACGAAAAAAATGGTAGGAATATATGAAAATAATTGATGCCAAATACTTAATATCACACGTATTCCACGAAAATAAAACGCACCTACTCCCAATAATAAAGCTCCGAGAAAACGGATGACCACAATACTGCCTACAAGTAATAATGTTTCTTTAGCACCAATCACAAGCCTACTCAATAGGTCAACTCCTCGTTCATCACTTCCTAATGGATATTCTTTTGATGGCGGAAAAGGCGGGACATCAATTTCACCTGAATCACGAATAACATATCTTGTTTCAGTCAATTCTTTATCAATGAATGGCAAGTACGGTCCAATGATAGTAATTACAGTAATAATTGATAAGATCGTAATCCCAGCCAAAAACGGAAAACTTTTCATATCCCTTTTCCTTTCGGTGTAACCCAATAATTTATGATTTGAAAAAATGCATTTGAGAAGAAGATTATTACTGTAAATACAACAGTAAATCCTACTGTAGTATTCAAGTTCATACTAAAATCAGTTCCCACTGTAAATGAATTCGGAGTCGATATCGCCTGGAAAAAGTAAAATGCAGCACCACGATAATTTGTGAGAAACTCTACAATAAATAAGTTTGATAGCATATATAGTGTCATCGTATTGGTATTTACAAGGATCTTTTGAATTGAATTCTTTAACATATGAATGTTAACAATCTTTAGTCGGTTAATTCCCTTTGATCTAGCTGTTAAAATATAATCCTTTTTTTCTTCTTCTATTAAACTTGTGTATGTCATATTTGCAATAAAAAGAAGGGGATATATTGCTAGGAAAATAATACAGACAACTTGGTTTTCTAGCTTTTCATGTCCATACAAATCAATATGAGGAAATACACCAATCTCATAAAGGAGCATTAATAATAATTGCAAGGAAATCATAAAAAATAGGTCCGGAATGGAAAGCATAAACCAAGTTGTGCTATTACCAATTCCTAATTTTCTGTCTTTGCTTACAAAATCAAAAATCCCTTTTAATATACCAAGAAAAAAACCTAGTATTAATGCAGGGATAATTAGCTTTACACTTCTTAGTGACTTATCAATAATATGTTCTTCTATTGTATTTCCCTCGTAATATGTACCAAGACCATGATTCAACTTCAGACTGATAAAAAAATCTTTTATATTGCCTATATGCTTTTCTATTTTATAATCATAATCGACATTCTGAATATCTCCATATTTACTTGTTTCATAAATTACATCTCTTGGAATAAATATTATGACGATCAAGAGAAATGTCGTTACTAACCATAATGAAAGCTGTTTAAAAATAATTGGTAAAATAAAGGATCTCATCTTTTCTCCCATTCCTTATTTAGAAAGTAAAATACTAATTTCCTATTATTTACAACTATATAAGAATATCATTATCATCGTAAATGTTCAATAAATAGTTTACTATGGACCAATAAGATTTTATCTATTTATTACCTTTTATAAAAGATCTGTAGGAGAATATTAGTAAATCTTCTCAGCACTATATTGTTAAAGTAGTTATAAAATCACAACTCTCTTTTTCCTTAAATACTATGATAAAATAATTTATCTAACTTTAAATAGTTAAGAAAAGGCAGTGAGAACTTAAGTGAATTTTCTAACAATAATTCAGATATTTTAAAATCTGATAAATCATGTTAAGATAAGTTTATCAATTAATACATATTTCGAAGTGACTGACGAAAATTGTGGAATCAACCATAAGGGAGCTTCAAATAGCCATTTAGCCGTTCGTCTGGGCAGAGGCAAGGGGATTCTCTTGTCTCTTTTTATATTTTAGGAGGTAGTTAACATGGAAAATAAACTTATTCTTGATGGTTCTAAAGTGGCAGCAGATATTAAGGAAAACCTTAAGGTACAGGTAGACAATTTAAAAGAAAAAGGAATTACGCCTTGTCTTGCAACAATTTTAGTTGGTGATGATCCTTCTTCAGCTACGTATGTCAAAATGAAAGGTAATGCATGTAATCGTATTGGAATGATTTCAAAGAGAATTCATCTTCCTAAGGAAACGACTACTGAAGAATTACTTCAAGTTATCCAAGACCTAAACGATGATAAAGAAGTACACGGCATTCTACTTCAACATCCAGTTCCGGAACAAATTGATGAGCGTGCTGCGTTCGAAGCAATCGCAATCGAAAAAGATGTTGATGGAGTAACAGCACTTGGATTCGGACAAAACGCTTTAGGATTTGGTGAATTTGCTTCATGCACACCAGCAGCGATTCTTGAAATTATCGACTACTATAACCTGCCAATAGAGGGTAAACATGCAGTTGTAATCGGCCGTAGTCCAATCTTAGGAAAACCAGTTTCCTTGATGCTACTTAATAGAAACGCAACAGTTACAACATGTCATTCACGTACACAAAATCTCGCAGACATTGTAAAACAAGCTGATATCGTTGTAGCTGCAGTAGGGAAGCCTAACTTTGTTCAAGGTGATTGGGTAAAAGAAGGAGCAGTCATTTTAGATGCTGGTTATAATCCAGGTAACATTGGAGATGTAGATTATGAAGCATGTTTAGAAAAAGCGAGTGCTATTACACCTGTTCCAGGCGGTGTAGGACCTGTAACAATCTCGATGCTATTAAAACAAACTGTTTCAGCAGCTGAAAAACTTGTTTAAAATATGACACTTAGTACTCCAAAACAAAATTCAAAAAGCGAGATTAACCAAAAGGTTATCTCGCTTTTTTATTACTTATACCCACCACATTTCAGCAGGTGACTCTTCAATTAGAACAGTTTTTAAGTTAGTAACAGCACGATTGAAACCTTCTTCAATTGACATGATTGGGTCTTCATGCTCAATACTTACAACATAATCATATCCGTATGTTTTTAACATACTGATCATATCAGACCATTCTTTCACATCATGGCCGCATCCCACTGAACGGAAATTCCAAGCACGAGTTTTGATTTCACCATACGATTGCATGTCCGTTAAGCCATACATATTGACATTATCTTGGTCAATGAATGTGTCCTTTGCATGGAAATGGTGGATTGCATTTTCTTTACCAAGAATTTTAATTGCTGCAACAGGATCAATTCCTTGCCACCACATATGACTTGGATCAAGGTTTGCACCAATCGCATCACATGTTGCTTCACGTAATTTTAATAATGTATATGGTGTATGCACTAGGAATCCACCATGTAATTCTAAACCAATCTTAACATTATGTTCCTGGGCATATTGACCAACTTCCTTCCAATATGGAATAAGCTTTTCTTCCCATTGCCATTTTAAGACTTCAGAGTAGTCATTTGGCCATGGAGCAACAGGCCAGTTAGGAAATTTTGCGCCTTCATGATCTCCAGGAGTTCCTGAGAATGTATTAACAACAGGAACATTACATAATGATGCAAGTTTAATAGTCTTCATTAATGTTTCATGATGATCTTTTCTAGTAGCTTCATCAGGTGAAATTGGGTTACCGTGGCAACTAAACGCACTAATCGTTAAACCGCGATCTTCAACTTTTTTCATGTACTCGTTGCGCGCTGCTTCATCTTCTAATAAAGTGTCTAAATCACAATGAGCTCCACCTGGATAACCTCCAGTTCCAATCTCAACTGCATTTAAACCTGCAGCTTGTACAGTATCTAGCATTTCCTCGAATGATTTGTTAGCAAAAAGAACTGCAAATACACCTAGTTTCATGTGCCTCTTCCTCTCTTAATTATATTTTATGTACAAGGCACCACATTTTGGTGGCGCCTGATACTTTTTAAACAGTTTATTTTTTTGGTAATACTGGAGCAATTGTTTTTGTTTCACTAGACTCAAGGGCAGCCAAGATTACAGCTAATGACTTCATTCCTTCAGCACCATCAATTAATGGTTGTCTATCTTCTACGATTGCACTTACAAATTCATTAATAACGCCTGAGCTTGATTGTCCGCCTTCTTCATTAGATTGGATTCTTCCTAGCTCATATTTCACTACCTCACCATTTGCATATTGAGCAACTAGTGAGAAGTTAGGATCATCTTCAAGACGAAGAACTCCTTTTTCACCATAAATCACTGTTGAATTATCTTCCTTCTTATAAGCCCAGCTAGCTGCTAATGTACCGATAATTCCGCTTTCTGTTTTTACAACACATACTGCATTATCATCAACATCTGTGCCTTCTTTGGCATTTGTTTCAACAAAAGCACCAACCTCTGTGAACTCTTCACCTAAGATGTAGCGAAGGAGATCTGATTTATGAACACCTAGGTCCCCCATTGCACCGATGAATGCTTTTTCCTTTTCAAAGAACCAGCTTTCTCTACCATCAACGCTCCAGCCTTCTGGTCCAGGATGACCAAATGCTGTACGGAAACTGTATACTTTCCCTATGTCTCCATTTGCAATAAGTTGTTTTGCTTTTTGATGTGACTTAACAAAACGTTGATTGTGACCAATCATTAGCTTTTTACCACTTTTTTCTGCAGCTGAAATCATTGCATCGGCCTCTTCCTGTGAAGTTGCCATTGGCTTTTCACAAAGAACATGGAGGCCTGCTTCAAGGGCTTCAATTGATACTGGTGCATGTAGGTAGTTTGGCAAACAAACGCTTACAGCATCTACAGTACCACTCTTAATTAGTTCTTTGTAATCAGTGTATGCTTTCGCATCATATTTTTGAGCGAACTCATTTACACGATCTTCCACTACGTCGCAAACAGCGACAATTTCCACGTTTTTATGGTTTGCATATTCAGGCAAGTGTCGGTATTTTGCAATACTTCCACAACCAATGACACCAACTCTTACTTTACTCATTTCTCTTTCCTCCTAGAATATGTATTAATTTTTAACAGTGATTTTTTCTAACGGCTGTGAATTTCCATAAACAGGACGCTTGCGATCTGCAGGCTTTGCCCAAGAAACAGCATTTGTAATCACTCGTTGAACTTCTTTATTATGATAGGTAGGATAGGTTTCATGTCCTGGTCTAAAATAGAATACCTTGCCATTACCACGTTTGAAAGTGCAACCACTTCTAAACACTTCTCCACCTTCAAACCAGCTTGTAAATATTAATTCATCTGGAGCAGGGATATCAAAATGCTCTCCATACATTTCTTCTCTTTCAAGTTCAATGTATTCACCAATTCCTTCTGCAATTGGATGACTTGGATCTACAACCCATAATCTTTCCTTATCATCTGCTTCACGCCATTTCAAGTCACAGCTTGTACCCATCAAAGATTTGAAAATCTTTGAAAAGTGACCTGAATGGAGAACTATTAAGCCCATTCCATTTAGAACGCGCTCCTTTACCTTTTGTACAACCTCATCACTTACTTCATGATGTGCAAGGTGCCCCCACCAAATTAGCACATCTGTTTTACTCAACACATCATCAGTAAGACCATGCTCAGGTTCATCAAGCGTAGCAGTCTTTGTCTCAAATCCTGCAGAATCTAAAAACTCTGCAATAGCTCCGTGAATACCATTTGGATAAATAGCCCTTACCTTTTCATTCTTATTTTCGTGTCGATTTTCATTCCAGATAGTAACCTTTACCATTTTCAACACCTGACCTTATCATTTATTCTTCTGTTTGAAGAAATTTCTCCACTAATAGCAATTCGACGAAAACGCTTTAAACACCTTTATTTTCTAGTAAAAGCAATCATCTTTAGACTTTTTTACTAGATGAAATTCAATCTATTAATCTATTACTGGAGAACCACTTCCTATTTTAGCAAAAAAATGTAGTAATATGAACTATTAGCCCCTAATTGTCTTAAATATTTCTTACTTGCTTTTCACTTAATTTTACAATTACCTGTTTTTTGGTTTATCATCTATTAACTTTGATTCGTTAAACAATTTATAGTATTTTCTACATTTGTTGAATCTATTCAATGTGGTTATTCCAAAAAGATTGACTTAAGAAAAGTAAGTCGCTACGATGAATACACATAGTAAAGGAGAATCACAATGAGAAAAGTTGAAGTATTTATTTTATCTGGATTTCTTGGTAGCGGAAAAACCACATTGTTAACAAATCTTTTAAGACAGGAAAAAGAGGCAAAAAGAAATGTAGCAGTGTTAATGAATGAGCTAGGACAGGTTTCGATTGATTCCAATGCAGTTGCAAACGAGACTCCACTAAAGGAATTACTGGGCGGATGCATTTGTTGTACTATTCAAGGGCAATTCGAAACAAGCCTACATAGCATTTTACAAGAAAATTCTCATCTTGACGCGATATATATTGAAACAACTGGCGTTGCTCATCCACTCGAAGTACTTGATGCATGTTTGTCACCTTTATTTGCTCATCAAATTATCATCCAGGGAATTGTCACATTAATTGATGCTAATAGATGGAAAGACCGCAGCAGTTTAAATCTTCGCCTTCAAAAGTTGTTGAACGAACAGGTTATTCATGCTGATGTTCTCTTACTCAATAAGGTTGACCAACTCTCTGAACAAGAACAGGCACAGGTCGTGTTTGAAATACAGTCACTAAATTCTACTGCAAAATGTTTACTAACTACGTATGCATATGTCCAAATAGATGATATAAAAATTTCAAGGCCACAGTTAACACCAACACATGAGCATTCACATGTGGTAAAGGATTTACATGTAAAATCGTATGTACACCAGTTTACAACAGCGCTTGATATTGATATTTTTGAGGACTGGCTACGCCAAATGCCAGATTCAATTTATAGAATAAAAGGGTATTTGCGTTTCCAACACACTGAAAACACTTATTTATTTCAGTATTCCTACGGTATGCCGTTATATATGAAAGAGTTAATGAAATATCCAATGACAGTTGTATTTATTGGCGAAAATCTTGACCCAATCTGGATGAAGAGCGAAATGGAGAAACTTGAAATGAAGTCATCTACTTAGCATTACTTGTTTTGCATTAGGGAAGATTAGCAAAAACCACCATTTTCATTTTGAATTATTTTTAATCATTTGGTTAAGTTAAAAAAGAGTAATCATTTGATTGCTCAAATATTCGTCGGGAGTGATGTATCATGGCACGAAACAAACTATTGGTTCCCGGTTCAGCGAATGCTCTTAATCAAATGAAAGAGGAAATTGCCAATGAGTTTGGAGTTCAGCTTGGTGCAGATACGACCGCACGTGCAAATGGGTCCGTAGGTGGCGAGATGACGAAACGTTTAATCGCAATGGCGGAACAACAGCTTGGAAACAGTCAGAAATAACTGACCACACTACCTGAGGCTCTCTTTTTAGAGAGCCTCTTTTTTAATTACAATCACCTTTCACTTATACTTTTTTGTACATTTTGTTCATAACTCGTACATATAATGTATGGACGAACAAAGAGAGGCAAAGGGGTGAAAAATCATCGATCGTGGTATTTTTTTATACTTAGGGTGTATTTTAGCTGGATTTGCACTTCTAAAAGTTCCTGTTGTAGGACTTTTAGTAAGTATACATCCACTTTTATCAATTATCGGTATATGTTCAATTATTATTTTTTCTATTGCAACTATTTTAAAAGGTGTAATGGTTTTAATTGGTAGGTAGTATTCTCCAAACAGAAAAATGTCAGGTACCATTATGGCACCTGACATTTTGTTATTAAGCATACATTTTCTCAACTTGTTGTTGAAGTTCTTCATTTTCAAGATATTCATCATACGTCATTTGTTTATCAATTATTCCATTTGGCGTAATTTCGATAATACGATTAGAAATTGTCTGAACAAATTGGTGGTCGTGTGAAGTAAATAACACAGAACCCTTAAAGCTTATTAAACCGTTATTCAATGCTGTGATTGATTCTAAGTCAAGATGGTTTGTTGGATCATCTAAAAGTAATACATTAGAGCCGCTAAGCATCATTTTTGATAGCATACAGCGAACCTTTTCTCCACCTGAAAGAACACTTGCCTTTTTCATAACCTCTTCGCCTGAAAATAGCATTCTACCTAAAAATCCACGTAAAAAGCTTTCGCTTTGATCATTTGGTGAGAATTGACGCAACCAATCAACTAATGTTACATCACTATTTTCAAAGTACTTAGAGTTATCCTTCGGAAAATATGCTTGTGAAGTCGTAACACCCCATTTAAATGTGCCACTGTCAGCTTCCATTTCTCCCATTAGTATCTTGAAGAGAGTTGTTTTAGCAATTTCATCTTTTCCAACAAACGCAATTTTATCTCCCTTGTTCATAATAAAGCTTACATTATCAAGTACTTTTTCACCATCAATTGTTTTGGTAAGTCCTTCTACACGTAACAAGTCATTACCAACTTCACGCTCCTGTGTGAAACCAACAAACGGATAACGACGTGATGACGGTTGAATATCATCTAAAGTAATTTTATCCAAAAGCTTTTTACGGGATGTTGCTTGTTTTGACTTTGAAGCATTTGCACTAAATCGTGCAATAAAGTTTTGAAGATCTTTAATTTTTTCTTCTTTTTTCTTATTAGCCTCCTGCGCCAATTTTGTCGCTAGTTGACTTGATTCATACCAGAAATCATAGTTTCCTACATATACTTTGATTTTTCCGTAATCTAAATCTGCCATATGTGTACACACTTTATTTAAAAAGTGTCTGTCATGCGAAACCACTATAACTGTATTTTCAAAGTTAATTAAAAACTCTTCAAGCCATTGAATAGCCTTCATATCTAAATGGTTAGTAGGCTCATCTAGTAAAAGTATATCGGGCTTTCCAAAAAGCGCTTGTGCTAATAGTACCTTTACTTTTTCAGCACCAGTCAAATCTGCCATTTTTTTATAGTGAAGTTCTTCAGGTATACCTAATCCTTTTAAAAGGATAGCAGCTTCTGATTCTGCTTCCCATCCGTTTAACTCAGCAAATTCACCTTCTAATTCGGCAGCCTTCATCCCATCTTCATCGGTGAAATCAGCCTTCATATAGATGGCATCTTTTTCTTGCATCACTTGATAAAGTCGTGCATGTCCCATAATGACAACTTTTAATACTTCATGTTCCTCATATTCAAAATGATTCTGCTTTAGGACAGCTAGACGTTCACCAGGAGTAATGTGTACATCTCCTGTTTGAGGCTCAATTTCACCAGATAAAATTTTTAAGAATGTTGATTTTCCTGCACCATTTGCCCCAATCAAACCATAACAATTACCGGGAGTAAACTTTATATTAACATCTTCAAACAGCTTCCGATCACCATATCGCAAGCCAACATTTGTAACTGTAATCATCTATTTCAAAATCCTCCATTTCATTTCACATGTTATCTATTATATCATGTATTGACAAAGATTGATATCTTCCGATTTTAACCAAAAATGAGATATTTCATAAGTGTCGCCATTGTAAAAATAAAATTTTCATTCCTCATACATCATTTTACGTGTCATTCCACCATCAACAACATGATTAATACCCGTTACAAAATTATTTTCTTCATTTGTTAAATATAGACAAGCACGCGCTATATCATCTGCTTTTCCAACTCTTCCTGAGGGATGTTGGGAATGGTCGATCTCTCGTAGAGAATCATATTGGTTTACCTCAATCCAGCCTGGACTTATCGCATTGACCGTGATTTTGTCCTGACCTAAAGAAACTGCTAGAGCGTGTGTTAAAGCTAATATTCCACCTTTTGTCGCTGCATAACTCTCCGAATTTTTTTCTGACATCATTGCCCTTGTTGATGCGATATTAACAATCGAACCTCCGTTTACATTTTTCCGCATATACTTGCCTGCTTCACGTGAGCAAAGGAATACACTACGTAAATTGGTATTTATTACATTATCCCACTCTTCAACTGATAAATCATATGGTGATTTCCATGCACCAACACCAGCATTATTAATTAGAATATCGATTTTACCATATGTATGTATTGTCTTTTCGATTAAATTGACAATATCATGGGGCTCTCTTACGTCTGTTTTAATAAACAAAGCCTCCTGCTCTTTAGACGTAAGCGATTTTTCTACATTTCTTCCGTCTTCTTCATTCACTTCTGCGATTACCACTTTTGCACCTTTTTCCGCATATACCTCTGCAACTCTCTTGCCAATTCCATGACCTGCCCCAGTAATTATCACAACTTTATCTTTAAAGCACATGATTAGTCACATCCCTTTCTCTTTTTCCCATTATATCATGCACAGTGATGCGTACTGTAACTAAGCGTAAATAATCATTGTGCTGTTATGTAAAATAGGAACCCCCAAGCTCGTAAGGATTCACCTGAAAAGTGAATTAACATAAACATGAGAGTTCCCATTTTCTTAACTAAAAATTATATGGTTATTTTGCAAAACGATGATTTCCAATGACCACTGTTACTTGTCTTGACTGAATCCACTTATTGCTTGTTTTCTTTGGGTTATAGAAATAAAGTGACCCATTACCCTGTCCCCTAAAAGCTAACGCTTCTTCTACTGCTCGCTTTGAACTCCAATCTGCTGACTGATTAATTGTCCCATTTTGAACAGGGCTAAATGCATACCCACCATTTGAAGTTCTTTCATAGATAACTCCTTTTACTGTATTCGGGAAAGATGAATGATCCACTCGATTTAAAACAACCGTAGCAACGGCAACCTTTCCTGCGTATGGTTCACCTTTTGCTTCAGAATGAACAATTCTCGCAAGTAAATCTTTATCTGCTGCTGAGATTGTTTGTGGGATAGATAGTTTCTGTCCAGGGTAGATAATATTTGTTGTTTTATTATTCAATTTTTTTAATGCAGCAACAGGAACTCCGTAGTGTTTACTAATTGAATAGAATGTGTCTCCTGACTTTACAGTGTGCACTGCAGAAGCTGCCTCTGAAGTACTATTAAATGCAAATAAAGAAAGTGCTAGTGTTGAAACAATTACTAGTTTCTTAAGCTTTTTCATGTTGTAGCCTCCTAAGTTTTATAATCTACTAACAGACTAGCAGTTGTAATATATTCTAACACTAGCCAATATGTGGAAGTTCTAATAATGTGATATACAGATGCTGAAAGTAAACATACGATCTACCTTTTGGAAAAAATAACCAAGGGGTGTTAAATACCAAATTTCAGGAAAAATGGGTAATGGTGGGTGATTTATATCAGGTTTATGACAATGATGTAACACTGTTTATGTTAAGAACAATCATATTTTACTAGAAATTAAAAAAACCTCACCAAATCTTAACGAGTTGCGTAACTATCACAAACATTAAAATTTAACATGCAAATTGTTTTACAAATAATACATAGAAAGTACGTTATAGTTGGATATTTATGATGTTAAACTAAAAAACGGACAGATTTCATAAGCTAGAAAGCCTCTTGGCTTCCTGCAGAGCATTTAAATGAGGCTCACATAGCTCTTTTTGAACATAAGAAGTCTAATCCTTCATTGGGTAACCAGTGATATGTAAAATAAGAGGAGATTTTCCCGTTAAGATGCGGAATAGAGCTCGTTCCGGGGGGCATAGAGGGAGATTTTCCGCTTATGCAATGCAAAATTAACTATTTTCACATTTTTTTGGTCAATAGGAGAAATTTCTCCCTCTATTTAAGTGCCATTTCAGTGCTTATTCTAATTAAGGGGAATTTCTCCACTTATTTACCAATCCCAGTTTTAACTTGCCACTCAACCGAAAAAAGCGGACCTTAACAGCCCCAGATGAGGGAATCAGCATCTTTTTTATCGACCGAATTTAAAATGGCTCAGTACAGTGAACGAACTGAGCCATTTTATATTCGGGTACATTTTCGCTTGCATTTTTCAGTTTTTGCGACAGGAAACGGAGCCTGTTAACCAAATCCGAGATCTTCTTTAACCATTAACTTCTTGGTTCGTCTAAATAAGTATAAATAACATCTCCACCCCGTTGTGCTATTCCCCTGAAGTTCTTAAAATCGGGTCTAGATACAATTACAGTTCTAAATGCAAGAAACTGGTCTTTTGGAACACGATACTCATGAAGCTCTCGGTCACGAAGTTTGTTAAAAATCTCATTAATAAATTGGTCATTCATATATCATTGACACCTCATTTGTTCAATTCTAGCTTATTTTTTCAAAAAAGATCATGAATCTAATCAACCTCACAATTCATGCAACCTAATTAAAATGCTACTTCTTTCAACCTATTGTTTTTATAATCTCTTCGCAAATAAGATGCTACTGTAGCGTCAACATATTGACCTTTTTCAAAAAAGCGCTCTCTAAGCACTCCTTCTTTTTGAAATCCAACTTTTTTCAAGAGCTGTTCGGAAGCTACATTGTCTGGGTCGTAGAACGCTTCTATTCGATTGGCGTTCATACTCTCAAAACCAATTTTAATTATGGCAGTAATCGCTTCTGTCATAATCCCCCTCTTCCAATAAGTAGGATGAAGCTCGTAGCCTATTTCAAGCTTGTCATGCTCAAATTCAATACTATGGAATCCACAGGTGCCGATTAGTCTATTTTCTCCTTTTAGCACAATTCCCCATCGAATCGCTTTGTTCTCTAAATATCTGTGTCTGAATGCTTTAATTAGTTGTTTAGCTTCTATTATTTCATCAAACGTTTCCAAATCATAATATTCCGTTACAATATCCATGGAAAAATAGTCAAATATTGCTTCTGCGTCTTCTTGTGAAATTTCTCTTAAGAAAAGTCGATTTGTATTCAATTCAGGAAAAGAATCAAAGACAGTATGATCAATCATTTACAAAATTTCCTCTCATCTTTATTTGCTAAGATAACAAGATATTATCCATTCAACCCGTTTCTGGTAATATCAATAAAATGTTTTAAAATCCTAGCTGTTAGTCCCCAAATTACTTTATTCTCATAATTATAAAAATACTCTTTCTGTTTATGTACTTGCCACTTATAATTTTCTCCCCCAATAATAAGATTATAGGGAAAGTCCTTGTCTGGCTCGATATTCATATTTATCTCATAAACATCTGGTTCATTTTGAAGAAAATAAGTAATGGGAACAGTAAATACTTCTCCTACTTCTGCAGCATTTGGTTTTATCGCAACCTTATTTGAAAGAACACCTATAAAAGGATAAATAATGGTTCCATAAGGAGAGATAAGATAATCTGTTGGATAAATATTCGAAAGTGAATTTTCTTGAATTCCTAACTCCTCACATGTTTCGCGAATTGCAGTATATTTTTCATCTTTGTCGGATTGATCAATTCTTCCTCCTGGGAAGCAAATTTCACCTGGCTGTCTTCGAAGTTGCTCTGAACGAACCTCAAATAAGATATGGCTTTCATTCTCTTTCTCGAGTAATGGAATAAGTATGGAGTATTTTGAAAAATCGTCACTTCCTAAAATGGTTGGAGTTCGATTAGTAAACGATTTAATAATATTATCTATCCTCACTGCCTCACCCCTTCGGATTCCTATATTTGTTTTTGATTGTACCTGAAATTCCAAGATTACGGAAGGCATTAGAAAATTGGAATAAAATTCTAGTACTTATTCTATAAATATAATAAAAAAAACTTTACGCAACGGGAAATTTAAGGCAAAATGGTAATTAATAGCTTCGCTATGAAAATGCTTACATTTTGAGAACTTAACATAAAAGGAGTGGGATTATGAAGATTGCTGAGATTGGTAATGTCATAGAGTTCAAGGAAGGCCTAAAAGGAATTGTTGAAAAAGTAAATGAAAATTCAGTGATTGTTGATTTAACAATCATGGATAATTATCGTGATTTAGATTTAGATTCTCGAACCGTAGTAAATCATAAAAATTACCGAATTGTCGAGGCTTAATCAAGTTAGTGTCAGGCACCTATGAGACTGACGAAGAAGATTGGTGCCTGGCACTACTTGGACGCAGATGTTTATCGATTGTCTATTTTTTCAGGATATAAATCATGATTCATTAAACGAAAATTTGCCATTTCTTCGTATTTTGTTCCCGGACGACCATAGTTTGTGTAAGGATCAATTGAAATTCCTCCACGTGGCGTGAATTTTCCCCAAACCTCTATATACCTTGGATTCATTAACTTGATTAAATCCTTCATAATTATGTTTACAACATCTTCATGAAAATCTCCATGGTTTCGGAAACTAAATAAATAGAGCTTCAATGACTTACTCTCTACCATTTTAATTTCAGGGACATAGCTGATATAAATCGTTGCAAAGTCTGGCTGACCGGTTTTTGGCAACTGCTGATAAGAAAGGTTAAAAACGCCTTAGGCATCGCCGTACAAACTGAAGGGCATCGACGTCAGATATAAGAAACACGGTGAACGTAAGTGAGCCGATGTTGACTAATCGTAGTGAGATGACCGTAAGTTTGATAGGCAATAGGTCTATATCTAGACACTAAACTAAGTTTTAGGTTCTAGCATTCTTATCTTAAAGAAATGCTAAGCATTTCTCAACGAAGCAGGTGGACTATATCATATTCTTATCCAATGCGATCTCGGAATAAGAACCCTCGCGCTTCCATCAATTCGATGTACTCTACTCTCTTCCTAACGAATTACTTTTATTCGCTTCGTCCGTTAGTGATTTCGATAGTCTCTGCACCTTCCCCAAGAGATATATCGGGGCTTGGCTCAGGATTAGAGATTTGGAAAAATATCTCCTTCCCTGAATTCACGAGGTTTAATCGACAGTGTTTCCACTGAAGTGTGCCCTTATTGACACAAGCTTGTAAACTCTGGACAGTTGAACTTTACAAAATAGTCTCGATCAGGATGTTTATTATCGAAAGTTTCTAGTATATCTGGTGAATACTCAAATAAATAATTAGTACCTTGATTGCCTAAAAGAGTAACATCCTTTAGTTCTTCATCTTTTCTTCCTGACATTTACTTTTTCATTCCTCTCTAAAGAATTAGAGTATAATCCTCGATAAATTTAGTATTATCTCCTAGCCATAATGAAAAAACTACATCCAGAGACCTAGCTTTTCCTTAGTTTTTTATAGAGGGTATACCTAAAACCTCTCCCATACTTAAAGTAAGGATTTTTTATTTTTCCCTTTTACTATATCACGTATTTTTCTTTCTCACCACTTTATACTGTAGGTGGTATTAATTACTAATGATTTTATGTAACCTTTTAGCTATTCCATTAAATGATTACTAAAATCGACAACCATGGTTAAACTAACACTACGTTTTGTAAGGAGGTGGATGGGTTGACCTTAGAAAATTTAACGATTAGAGTAAGGTCGAGCTTTTGGTATCTCCCTTGCCTTTATGGTATCGCTGCATTGTTTGCTGCATATCTCACAATAAAATTAGATGCAATAATTGGAAGAAATGAAGTCTTATATAGTCAAGTGCCTTCAATCTTTTTATCCGATATCAATTTAGCTCAAACCATTTTAAGCTCAATTTCTGCTTCACTACTAACAATGACAACCATCACGTTTTCAACAATTCTAGTAGTGCTTACTACATATTTATCTCAATTCTCTCCAAGAACATTACAAAATTTCATCACAGACCATAGCACCCAACGTGTTCTCGGAATATTTGTTGGAGGATTCATATATGCTATCCTTTTGTTGCTCCTGTTGCGTGAGGATGAGTTTCATACTCTCTTTATCGTTCCTGTTTTTGCGGTGATTATTGCTATTGTATGCTTAATTGTCTTTGTATTCTTCATTCATCATGTCACAACCTGGATTCAGGTAAGTAACCTTATACATGACATTACAGTTCAAACAATTAGTTCTATCGAAGCTAATTTCAAAGATAAAGATGAGGTTACACCAGATCCACCATGGGATGATTGGGAAAGTGATGAAATTAAACACATTACTCCTAGAATTGTAACGTTCAACAAAACAGGCTACATTCAGTTAATTGATGTAGTTGCCTTAGTTGAACAAGCAAGAAAAGATGATAGTATCATTCGTATTGAAAAGAACTTAGGAGACTATATTGATCAAGACACCCCCTTATTTTCTATATGGAATTTCAGACAACCACTTGATATAAACAATTATATCAAACACATCACAGTTGGGGCAGAAAAGGCCCCAATTGGGGATATCCAATTCGGGTTAACGAAATTGGTAGAAATTGCGCTACGTGCATTGTCCCCAGGAATTAATGATCCTAATACGGCAGTAAATAGTATCGAACAGCTTGATAAGATTCTTACTAAGTTAGGTAAAAAGCATTTACCACGTCCCTACCACAACGACGGTGACCGTAATTTACGGGTTATTTATGAAATGCCAACATACGGTGACTATTTATATAGGTGCTTCTATCAAATTCGTCAGTATGGATCAAAAGATATCTCTGTTCTTGTAGCAATAATAAAAGCATTGACTTTAATTGCAGAGGCAAATTCTAAAGATATAAAAAATATAATATGGGATTTTGGACGTTACATTATGGAGGGTGTGGATCAAGAGTCTTTTCTTTCTTTAGACAGAAAGTATATCCACGAAAAGTTATTGACACTTGCAAAGGCAACTGGTCAAAACCATGAAATACAAGCAAATTTAGAAGATTAAAAGCATTAATAATTGATCCTTATTAGAACTTTTACCTATCAAAAAGATGTCTTAACGGCTTTCTTAAGACATCTTTTTGTATTGAAAATATAATCATTAATTATCAAACATTCAAAGTCTTACTCTTCCTTACTTTTGGCTGAAGATTTACCAAAAACCTTGATTTTGAGAAGGTATAGATAACTAACGCTGCCCATATAAACGTAAATGTAATAAGGTGCGTTCTTGTAAATTCTTCATGATAGACAAAAACGCCAATCATTAAGCTAATCGATGGAGCTATATACTGTAAAATCCCTACCATCGTTAACGGTATTCTTCTAGCACCTGATGCAAATAAAAGTAGCGGCAATGCTGTGGCAACTCCCCCACCCATTAGTAAAAGTTGTCCAGCTAAGGTTGTTGTTGTGAAGGAGTCTCCTCCACTCAAAAATAAGTAGGATGTATAAATAAGAGCAACTGGTAGAATAACCATTGTTTCAAGCGTCAGCCCCATTAACGAATCCAAATTCGTTAATTTTTTAGTTAAACCATATAAACCAAAGGTTATAGCAAGCAGAATTGAAACCCAAGGAAAACTGCCAAATTGAAATGTTAAAATCAATACACCAATTCCTGCAAATATAAACGCAATAACCTGCCAGAATAATAATCTTTCCTTTAACACAACCACACCTAATAAGACACTTACTAGTGGATTTATATAATAACCAAGACTTGTTTGAATGATATTATCATTGTTAACTGCCCAAATAAATAAGCCCCAGTTCGTAGTTACAAATAACGAAGAGGCCACTATTCCTATAAGTGTACGTCGGTTATTTATTAATCCTTTTAGCTCCTGCTTAAACTGTTTCGTTTTTCTTATTACTAAAATAATTACGATCACAAAAACAAATGACCAAATTACACGATGGGCTAAGATTTCTAATGAAGGAATATGATTCAGTAATTTCCAATATAACGGGATAATGCCCCATGCGAAGTAAGAAAGTGCCGCATATATTATTCCTAAATTATGCTCATGCTGTTTTGTTTCATCCATATAGTCAATACCCCATTTCCAATGTAAACCAACTATTTCGAATCACGAAATGTTAAAGAATATATCTATTATAAAATGATAATTTGTAATGTACAATGACAATATTTAATTTTTAAATATAATTCTATCTCTATAGCATCTTTGGTAAAGTAGTAAGTATATTTTAATAGGTTTGGTGAGATATGTTCATACAACTACAACGAAAAGCAAAACATTTATTACTCAAATTATTAAGACTAAAGGATAGTAGATATAGTATATCTATTGGATTCACAGCTGGTTTTTTGGTTAACTTTATTCCAACATTTGGTGTAGGGCCCATCGTCTCAACTGCCGCTGCTAAGTTAGTACGAGGAAATGCAATTGCAGGCTTAGTTGGCGGAGTATCATTTATGTGGTTATTCCCGTTTTTATTTTACTTAAATTTTTTAATCGGTGATTTATTTCTACCTGCTGAAAGTAATTTAGTTGAGGCAGATATTGATGAGGCACTTGAAGTAATCGATGCAGGAATTTATATAGGGAAAGCATTTTTTATAGGAATGGTCGTAAATATGCTAGTTGCAGGAATTATCCTTTATTCAATTACATTCTCGATTATTTCAAGAAAACGTGAACATATATTGAAACTTATTAATAAGCATTGGCAGATAAAAAAAGGAAGGACAAAAAAAGGTAATAAGACAATGTAAATAAAATTTCACTAAACGTGGATCCCGTTGCATGCTCCAAACGAAGGATTTTGAGCGAATAGAGGAATGAGAAACCTCAAATCATTAAAATGGCTTCTCATTCCTCTTATTAGGGAGTAAAAAGAGGATACGGATTTCAACCTTCTTATATATAAGTACCCCTTTTTATGTTCACAACTTATTTTTTTGAACGAATTTCATTATGTTTTGATTCTGCTAAATCATTCCCAAAATCTTTTTCAGTCCCAATGGCATTAGAGGCCTTCTTCATCTTTGTTTGCTGATTTTTATGACTATCCCGTTTTGCCATAATGACTCCTCCTACTTCCCGCTTTTATTTTCAGGTGTAATCTCCTCTGCTAATTCCTCAAAAGATTTCACTTTACCATGTGGATTTTGAGATTGTTTTCTAACTTTCCACTGTCTCTCTTGTTGTCCTTTAGATTGCGTCATCTTTGTAGCTCCTTTAACGTAAGATTGAAGACATTATTATCATTAGTCATAGTAAGGAATTTATGCTAGAAATCTAAAAAGCCAGCTACAATAAATGATATTACAAAAAGTGTCATTTAAAGGAATATACAAAAATTACTGTCATATAGAAGGCTTTGCTTTTTAGATACGGAAATAATAAATAAATTTATTGTAACTTTTACCTTGTTTTAGACTACTAATGTAGTGAATAAGATAAAATGCATAATTTGTCAACCTTGTCATATTATGGGATAATGTAAAAAGTTGGAAAACCACTATTTTTAGATTAATTAAGTGTATTTCACGGGGTGATATTTAATGAAAATTTTTAAGATTTCTTTTAATCTTCTCCTCCTTAGTTCTACTTTTTCTCATCTCATTTATTTCAATAATAAAATTGGTATTTACTGAAGACAAAATTGCAAGGTTACCTTTAACTCAGTATTATTTTGCAAAAATAGAATCAGGGGAGCAAGATGTTGAAGTCTTTAGAGATTATATGGAGAAAAATGGATGGAAGCAAACTCACCAAACTAGTGAAATGCATATCTTTGAAAAAAATGGAAATGAAGTAGAAATCATTAACACACAAGTCAAGACACTAATCATTGACGGAAGTCTTAATCTTCAATATCTTAATCAAATATTTTAAATACAGGTAATAAGCGATAGTAAAAAGGCCAAGGACTATGTCTATATGGTTCCATTTTGAGTGCTTTTCTTAAAATACGTGCGGATGACAGATTGCTATATAAAGAAGTAAAACTCGCCACAGTAATTGGCGAGTTTCTATTATTTGTGTTACAAAACCTAATAAATTAGTGATACGGTTCACCGTAACGATTCCTAAATGAGGGTTGCAATGACAGTGTAATAAGCGGAGATTTTCCCGTTAAATGCAGATTAGAGCTCGTTTGGGGGTAAATAGGGGGAGTTATTCCCCCTATACAAAACAAAATTACCTATTATCACTTTTATCAAGTCAAATAAGCGGAATCTCTCCCTCTATTTTATGCTATTTTCAAGGCCATTTGCTGATTAAGGGAAATTTTTCCCTCTAATTATCAAATCAAAGTGCCTTACCTGATCAACTAACGATAAGAGCGAACTCTCACTTTCCCAGATGCGGGGTCAGTAGTTTTTTATCGACCAGCGAGCTTATTAAAATCAATAAAATTGTTGCTCAAAACTGCTTCACTTCAATTGACAGAAGGTTTAACCCTCTTTTTAATAGTAAAAACTTATTGACCATCATAATAATGATGAAGTTCGTAGAAACCATAGATAAAAATATTGATGAATGCCCATTCCTATTCTTGTGTCATTAAATTCGTAAGCACCAAAAACGGAACCCGTTAGACAATGTCTTAGACTTTATTATATTTTTCCTTCTGATGGACCATTAATAAACCTAATAAGGCTAAGCTTACATAGCCAAAAAGCGGATATAAAAATGAAATTAGTGAACTATAACCAAGCTGGCTTACAAAATAGGATACAAAAAGGATTCCTATTATAATAACTATATTTGGCAGGCGTACAACCTGTTTTAATTGGCGTTGCAATCCAAAAATATCACCTATAACAGAAGTAAATATCTCACCATAAATGACAAGAATATAAAGCCAATGAATCGAGTACATAAAATTTTTCATTACCTGTGCCATAGGTATTTCATATTGCTCAACATTTGGTAATGACGACAAGGCAATATGACTTGTAATAAGTACTAGACATAATGCAGCGCCTCCTAATACCCCACCCCACTTAAGGCTGCTTTCATGTTTCACCTCTCTTGCTAACGGTACTAAAACAGCTTGAGCCATAGCAATGTTAAATGCTGTATATGTAAATGGGGACACTAGCCATTGCCACGTGTCAATTTGAAATGATATGGACTGATGATCGCTTTGAAAGATAACTGTAACTGCAAGCAATGAACTAAACAAAATTAATATTGGAACAACAAACATATTTACACTAAATAACCCTTTTACACCAAAGAGTAGTACAAAAACAGCTAGAATGATGGTAACAAAAATTCCCATTTGAAAAGGAAAACCAAGTTGTTCATGAAAAACAGCACCAGCTCCAGATAACATAACAGATGTAACACCAATTAATACAAATAACATCAATATGTTAACAATAAGACCTATCTTTCTACCGAATAGGTACTCATTAAATTCCTTGTAAGATTCCGCTTGAATATGTCTTGATATCATCATCATCTTCGTTCCAAGCCACATAAAAAGAATCCCACTTATAAGTATTCCTAGTAATCCATATATTCCGTACTGTGTAAAAAATTCAACAATCTCTCTTCCAGTTGCAAAGCCTGCTCCCACTACTGTCCCTACATAAACAGCAGCCACCTGAATTACTTCTCCTCTTTTTCCCCTCAAGACTTTCACCTCTGACGTCGACTATCTGATATCCCTTTTACAAGAAAATATTGCTATTTCAGTTTATGGATACATAAACTGACATATCATTTTTACTATTAGTAAACTATATGTATGGATTGTCCATAAAAGAAGATAATTTAGTTAAATAAAATTATATAATTATCTACATAGATTAGAATCATTATTTTCCAAGAATTAGCGCAAACTTAATACTTGAAAGTCAACAATGGTCAAAGTATAATAAAATCATAAGGTCAAAGATGGTCAATACCATCTTCTTTTCCCCGTAACTACGGGTATTAATTCTCTAACATTGGTCAAATAAGGTCAAATACCTTTAAACTATATTTTTTCAGTCTTTTTCAAAGCAGTAATCCATAAAAACTATATAATTTAAAAATTTAAAGGAGGATTTATTTATGCTTTGCCAAATTTGTAATCAAAATCAAGCTCATGTGCAATTAAATCTTCAAGTCAACAACGAGCGTAAACAATTACTCCTTTGCAGTGATTGTTATCAACAACAAGCAAATAATATGAAAATTCCTACTTCAAATTTTGGAGGATTCTCGAAGTTTCCATTTGAGGAAATGTTTAAAGGTTTTGGTGGGCAAAATGACACATCTGGTTTTACAGGGACTGGAGGACAGCATGGCGGGAAAGGCGGCTTCCTTGATCAATTTGGAAGAAACCTAACGCACTCAGCACGTGCTGGATTAATTGACCCTGTAATAGGTCGCGATGATGAAGTTGAACGTGTGATTGAAATTCTGAACCGTAGAAATAAGAATAATCCCGTTTTAATTGGTGAACCTGGAGTTGGTAAGACAGCGATTGTAGAGGGTCTTGCATTAAAAATTGCTGAAGGAAATGTACCAAGCAAATTAAATGATAAAGAAGTATATTTATTAGACGTTGCTTCATTAGTCTCAAATACAGGAATTCGTGGTCAATTTGAAGAGCGAATGAAACAGTTAATCGCTGAACTTCAAAAAAGAAAAAATATTATTCTCTTCATTGATGAAATCCATTTAATTGTTGGTGCGGGCTCTGCAGAAGGATCAATGGATGCAGGAAATATTCTAAAACCTGCACTTGCACGTGGTGAATTGCAACTCGTAGGTGCAACAACTTTAAAAGAGTATAGACAAATAGAAAAAGACGCTGCACTAGAACGTCGTTTCCAACCAGTAACAGTTGCTGAACCTAGTGTTGAAGAAGCAATTCAAATATTAAAAGGTATACAATCAAAATATGAAGAATTTCATCATGTCTCATATACAGAAGAAGCAATCGAGGCTTGTGTAACACTTTCACATCGTTATATTCAAGACCGATTTCTGCCTGATAAGGCAATCGACTTATTAGACGAAGCCGGTTCAAAAATCAACTTAAAAACGGATGTTATTGATGTGAAAGAAATTCATGAGAAAATGGCGAAGATAGCTTCCCAAAAAGAACAGGCTGCTTCTGAAGAAAATTATGAGTTAGCAGCAAAACTTCGCCACGAAGAAATTAAATTAGAAAAGCAGCTTGAAAAAGCTGAGACTGCAGAAAAAGCTATTGTTGAATTAGGTGATATTCATCGGATTATTGAAAAGAAAACAGGCATTCCGGTTGGAAAGCTTCAAAGTGATGAACAAGCAAAAATGAAACATCTAAGCACAAACTTATCTAAAAAAGTAATCGGACAAGAAGAAGCTGTTGCTAAGGTAGCCAAAGCAATCCGTCGTAGCCGTGCAGGGCTCAAAGCAAAAAATCGCCCTATCGGGTCATTCTTATTTGTTGGTCCTACTGGCGTAGGGAAAACTGAACTAACTAAAACATTAGCAGAGGAATTATTTGGCTCTAAGGATGCCATGATTCGCCTTGATATGAGCGAATATATGGAGAAACACTCAACATCTAAAATTATCGGTTCACCTCCAGGATATGTTGGTCATGAAGAAGCAGGTCAATTAACTGAGAAGGTCCGCCGCAATCCTTACAGTATCATTTTATTAGATGAGATAGAAAAGGCTCATCCAGATGTTCAACATATGTTCTTACAAATTCTAGAAGATGGACGTCTAACAGATAGCCAAGGCAGAACAGTAAGCTTTAAAGAAACTGTCATTATTATGACAAGTAACGCTGGTGCCCTTCACAAGAAGATAACAGTTGGTTTTGAAAAAGCAGGTACTGATGCTATCAACGAATCAAACATCCTTGAATCACTTGGATCATTCTTTAAACCTGAATTCCTAAACCGTTTTGATGCTATAATCGAATTTAAACAATTAGAAAAAGATCACCTTCTTGAAATCGTTGATTTAATGATTGCAGAGTTACAAACTACGTTAAAAGAACAAAAAATAACAATCACGGTTGATAAAGAAGCAAAGAACAAAATAGCTGAATTAGGTTACCACCCTGCATTTGGTGCACGTCCATTACGTCGTGTAATACAAGAACAACTTGAAGACCAAATTGCCGACGTGTTACTAGATGATGTGGAAAAGACTGAATTAACTGTTGTTGTCGTAGATAATAAAATTTTAGTTAAATAAGAAAAAGCCGAGTATCCGTACTCGGCTTTTTTGTAATTTATATCGATTTCACACCTTTTGATGCCATTATAACCTTTGGTTGCCTAGAAGCAAAACTATGCAACACCATCCCTACAATTATTAAAAAAATTCCTACTAAAGAATAATAGCTTGGGAATTTTTCGTTAAGAAACATTATTTCACCTATCATTACAAAAATAATCTGACTTGCTTGTGTTGCTTCCACTGCTGCAAGCTTACTAGTATCATTTTTTACAAGCTCTGTTGCAAAAAAGAATAGAACGGTTGCAATAACCCCTGATGAAATGCCAACAACAGATGATTGGACGAATTGTTGTTGACTTGGTGGCCCTGTTGTTATATAACCGATAATGGCCAAAAGTATCCAAAGTGGCATTGATGCAATCGTCATACCTAACACTCTAGCAAAGGTATCTATTTTACCTTGACAAATATCCATCATTTTTCGATTACCTAGCGGATATGCAAAAGCTGCAATCACGACAGGAGCTACTCCAATCAATAGTAATTGTAATGTAATCCCTTGTGTAGCTTCTTGAGCCTGAATAATGATAATACCAATGAAAATAATACTTGAAAAAACAAGACCTTTCAACGGTATTTGTTTTCTGCATTTATATATCCCATTTTTTGTTTGCACAGTTTCATAAAAGAACGGTGCTAGAAGCGTTCCAGCGATGATTGTAAACTGCCAAGTACCTGCTACTAGCCAACCAGGTCCAGAAGCTGCAGCAAGTGTAATTGGTGCATAAAATAGACCAAATCCGATAAAACTCCACACAAGCCATTTACCAAGGTTCTTCTTCATCTCGCAATAAAGAGTCTTTGTATTTCCCCGAATGAAGACAATTAACATTAGAAATGGAACCATTGAAAAATATCTTAGCGAAGAACTCCATAACCAACTTCCACCCGAAAGCTCCATTGATCTATTTAAAATAAAAGTGACAGCAAAAAAAACAGAAGATAATATCCCAATTAAAATCGGCTTCAAAATAATCTCCTTCCGTTTAAAAGACCTGAAATTAATACAACTATAACTAACACCTTTTATAAGGTAAATAGAACATCAACTAGATCCTCTCGTTCCCATATGCAATGCTCGATAATGTAGATAATCATCCATAAAGGCGGAACACTTAAATCAACATTTACCACGTATATTGTATAGCTATATTCAAAAAAACCATTCATCAAACTAGACGGAATATTATTTTGTTAAAGGTAGGTGCAGATGAAAAGAAGTACCCTTCCCTTGTTCACTATCAACGGTGATAAACCCTCCATGTTCATGTACGGTTGTATATACTTGAGTTAAGCCCATACCAGTACCGTCACTTTTTGTTGAATAAAAAGGCGTACCCAATAAGTTTAGTTCTTCTCCGCAAATTCCAACTCCATTATCAGAAATAATAATATGTATGTAATTTTCTTCGTAGAAATGTTCAATCCTAATTATTCCATTTTTCTCAATTGCCTCTATTGCATTCTTAATTAAATTAAAAAATGCCTTTAACAATAGATTTTTCTTACCAACTAATGTGATATCAACATTTCGTAAATCTTTGATTACCTTAATGTTATATAATTTCTCCTGAAATAAGAATAAAACGGCTTCTAGTTCATTACATAAATGAATTGAGACCGAACGTTCTTCTTCAATATCAGGTCTTGACACTTGTAATAAATTGTTAACGGTCGTCAATGCTCTCTCTAATTCACTACTGATTACCTCTAAGTAGTAATGGTCCAACTCTTCCTTTAACAATTGCACAAAACCCTTTACGGCTGTAAGAGGATTTCGAATTTCATGAGCAATTCCTGCAGATAACTGACCCAAAGTAGCTAGTTTTTCCCGGTTATGATAAAGCTTTTCAGCCTGTTTCCGTATCGTTATATCTCGTATTGTTACTTGTGCAAGTACACTTCCATTCATTTCATAGGGTGAAGCCATGACCTCAACTGGAATACACTCGCCATTTGATGTGATCATTTTTTGTTCCATAAATTCAGCATTAATATTTTCATAGAAAACCTTTTCAAGACGTTTGTAAAAGCTAGCATGAAAATCCTCGTGAAGAATATGATCAATTGGTTTATTTAAGAGGTCCTGCGTTTTTAATAAATTGAGACAGGCCTTATTAAAGTACAAGACCCTTTTATCTTTTCCAATTAGCATGATCGCGTTATGGGAATTTGTAACAAATTGATAAAAGTCAATTTCTTTACCATTAATCTCTTTATTCAAATACTACACCTCAAAATCCCAATATTATTTTTACCTATATTTTACAGTATATTAATAGATTATCAATATATTTAGAGTATATCAATTACATAGTGACAGGCAGTTATTTTTCTACCTACCTCCACATATAGTTTATGGAGGTGGATACGATGTCCTTTATATCAAAATGTTTACTTTTGCTATCATTTTTTATCATCGTTTTTAACGGTAGTCCAGTTGGGTATATCCTTTTTCATGAAAGGCTAGGTTCGTTCTTTGGAGATGGATTATTTGTAGTTACTAGCTTACTTGGAGTTTTATTTGCTTCAATAGCAGAAGATGGTAATACTAATGGGAAATTTTATTACAAGGTTTGTATGTATAGTAATTTAATCATTTGTTTTTATCCTATTTATTGGCAGATAATGTCAACTCAATTATTTTAAAAATTCTCTGACATCGACATTCAGCATGAAACAACTACCTTTATAGTGTCAGGGACCTTTTACCAGATAAGTCCCTGACTATTTAGTAAATGGTCTAATCTTGATCTGTTAAAATTAGTGGACCATTTTTAGTTATGGCAATTGTATGTTCATACTGTGCAGAAAGTGAACCATCAATGGTACGTGCAGTCCAATGATTATCATCCATCTTTGAACGCCAATCTCCTGTATTAATCATAGGCTCGATCGTAAATACCATCCCTTCTTTTAGACGAAGCCCTTTATTTGGCAATCCGAAGTGTGGTATTTCTGGTGGCTCATGAATAGATGGACCAATGCCGTGACCAATAAACTCTCTAACAACTGAATATCCTTCTCCTTCAGCATAGGTTTGAATGGCGTGACCTATGTCACCGACTCTGTTCCCAATAACAGCCTTCTCAATCCCCTTATATAACGCCTCTTTCGTTACATCTAGTAATTTCTTTGATACTACTGATACTTGACCTACACCATAAGACCAAGCCGAATCTGCCAATGCTCCATTTAGATTGACTACCATATCAATTGTTACGATATCACCCGATATTAATGGTTGTTTTCTAGGAAACCCATGGCAAATTTCATCATTTATCGATGCACATGTTGCAAACTGGTAACCTTTATATCCCTTTTGTTCTGGAGTTGCACCATGCTGTTTTAACAAATTCTCAACAAGATCATCTATTTCTAAGGTTGTAATCCCTGGTTTAATCACTTTGGCTATTTCCTTGTGACAAGCAGCTAAAATCTTTCCAGCCTCTTGCATTAATTCGATTTCTCGTTGCGTTTTTAAATGAATCATTCAAACACCTCAATTTCTCCTATATATTCTCTATTTTATCGGATAGTATGATTTGTGCCAAATACACTATGATGGACAACCAAAGAACAAAATAGATTTGCATACCTCATTATTACTTGTCAAAAAATCATTCGCGAAATGTTATAGGCGTAAATTCACAAAGGAATTTACGCCCTTTATTTAAATATTGAAGAATTCTTCAAGCAGTTTCACTCATACCGAAAACCTCAAAGCTTCTTATCATCCACACTAATTAGCCATGTATTAATTTCATCTACAACGGCTTTTACTGTACCATCATTAAAAGGAGATAATAAATTAGCAACTTTTACTAGTTCCGTAAATGGTTTACTTCCGCCTTGTTTGCATAAAGTCACATAATCATTCCAAGCCCCAGATTGGTTTTGTCTTGACTTCTTCCAAAATTGAAAAGCACAAATTTGAGCCAATGTATAGTCAATATAGTAGAATGCAGTATTATAAATGTGTGCCTGCCTTTGCCAAAATCCACCTTGTTCAAGGTATTCATTGCCATCATAATCGCGGAATGGTAAATATTTTTTCTCAATCTCTCTCCATGCCTGATTTCTTTCCGCAGGTGTAACATTTGGATTTTCATAGACAAAATGTTGGAACTCATCAACTGCTACACCATATGGAAGGAATAAAAGAGCCTCGCTTAGGTGTGAAAATTTATATTTGTCCGTATCTTCTTTAAAAAACAACTCCATCCATGGCCAAGTGAAAAACTCCATGCTCATTGAGTGAATTTCACATGCCTCATAAGTTGGCCAGTTATATTCAGGTACTTCAAAATGTCTGCTAGAATATACCTGGAAGGCATGACCAGCTTCATGTGTTAAGACATCAATATCCCCAGATGTTCCATTAAAATTAGAAAAGATATACGGAGATTTATAATCTTGTATATATGTACAGTAACCTCCTCCAGCTTTTCCTTTTTTTGCAACAAGGTCCATTAGATCATTATCAATCATAAAGGTAAAAAACTCAGCCGTTTCTGGCGAAAGCTCTTCATACATTTTCTTTCCATTTTCAATAATCCACTCAGGGTTTCCTTTTGGTGTGGCATTTCCAGTGCTAAATTTGAAGCCCTCATCATAGTATTTTAAACTTTCAAGACCTATTCTCTCAGCTTGACGTTGCCTTAGATCTACAGATAATGGAACAATAAACTCTTTAACTTGATCTCGAAATGCAGCAACCATCTCAGCATTATAGTCTGTCCGTGCTAATCTTGCATATCCAAGTTCCACGTAATTTTCAAACCCAAGCTTTTGAGCAATCTTTGTCCGAATTTTCACTAACTTATCAAAGATTTCATCAAATTCTTCCTTGTGTTCAGCAAAAAAACCAAACCTTGCTTCACTTGCATTTTTTCTAAGTTCACGGTCCGTAGATTCTGCTAAAGGTTGTAATTGAGCAAGAGTATACTCTTTACCATCAAATTCAATTTTTGCGGAAGCAACTAGTTTCGTATACTGTGATGACAGTTTATTTTCTTGCTGTAAATCTTCAACTACATCCTCAGAAAAGGTTTTAAGCTGTGTTTCAGCTAAATCAAAAAGCTGCTTCCCCCACTTTTTTTCAAGTTCAGGTTTAAATTTCGAATCAACAAGAGCTTTGTAGTAGTTTGTTGTTAATCCTTGAATTAGTGGCTGAACTTCATCAAGATAATCTTGTTCTTCTTTATAAAATTCATCATTCGTATCAATAGTATGACGAATATAGCAAAGGTTGAATGCGGTATCAACTTTGTTACGTATATCATTTATTTCTTTCATGACTAAATGTTGTTCTTCAACACTTTTAGCATTAATAAATCGATCAAGTGCTTCATTGAAGCTGGCCTCAATTTCATCAAACACCGGCCTAGTGTAAATATAATCGGAAAAACCCATGGAAATCCCCTCTTCACAGAAATTTTATATAACTATATTGTTTTTCAAAGACATTGACACTAAATAAATATAAGTAATTAAAATCTAGTAACTTTTGCATTGCAAAAAGCAATTACCGTTCTTTTCATTTCTATTAAGATTAGGAACAAGATAAAAAGTGTCATGCCCTCACTATATTACTATACCGAAAAAACAAAATACTTTAAAGAATATAGTAAAAATTAAAGTGGTTTCATGACACTAATGTCTTAATGTTAATAGAAAGTTTGGAACATTTAAATCGTGATAATCTCTTCAATTCTCTTCAATGTATCAAAGCCTAGATGAACATCTGAAGCCTTAGCATTTGCCTCAATTTGTTCAGGATTTGATGCTCCTACAAGCGTACTTGCAACATTATGTTGCCGTAAAATCCACGCAAGTGCTAACTCAGGTAACGTGACCCCGAGCTCACGTGCTAACTCTTCTAAACGATCAATTTTTGTCAATACAATGTCATTAATGATTTTCTTGACCCAGGAGTTGACTTGTTCATTAGCTCCTCGACTTCCAGAAGGTATGTTTCCTCCCCTATATTTTCCGGTTAATACACCTTGTGCCAATGGTGAAAATACAACCTGAGAAATACCATTTTTATCACATACCGGAATAATTTCGTCCTCAATATCACGATGGAAAAGATTATATTCTGGCTGATTCACAACAATCCTATTAAGTAAGTACTGATCTGCCACTGATACAGCTTCCTGAATTTGTGCTGCCGTCCATTCACTAACACCTGCATAAAGGATTTTCCCTTGCCTAATTAAATCATCAATTGCTCGTAAGGTCTCATCAACGGGTGTATCATAATCGTATCGATGGCAATAAAATACATCCACATACTCCAACTTCATTCGCTTCAAGCTATTGTTAACCTGCTCGGTAATATGTTTTCGGGATAAGCCTTTATCGTTTGGTCCCTCTCCCATTGGCCAAAATGCCTTAGTAGTAATCACATACGATTCCCTCGGAAAATCCCTTAATGCATTGGCAAGAATTTTCTCCCCTTCTCCACGTTCATAGACATTAGCGGAATCAAAGAAATTAATCCCTAGTTCATAAGCTCTATGTACTGTTTTCGTTGCCATTGCTTCGTCAACTGTTTTTCCAAAGGTCAGCCAGCTTCCTAAACTAATTTCACTTACTTTTAATCCTGAACGGCCTAGGCGTCGATATTTCATAGCTGATCCCCCTTATTTATATTCCTTTCACACAACACAACTTAAATTTATCAGAAATTTCAAAAAACGTAAAGGACAGAAAACTTGAATCCTTCTAGTGTGAAGATCGTAAAATATAAAACAGCAGAAAATATATTCATTACGGAAGTAGGTAAAAAAGATGCACAATAAACAAATTGTGCATCCCTACTCTTTACTATATTCCAAGAAACCTTAACGTATATTATAAAGTTTATATTTAGATCCACAAAAGAAAAGAATTGTTTGCTTTATAAATTGTTGAAATGTTGTTTGATATCTGATATCAACTAGCCGCTGATAATCATTGATTAACTCATCTAATTCTTGACTAATTCTTAATGTTTCTGCACTTGTATATCCTGAAATGGTAGCTTCTAAAATCATTTCTTCTCTTTTAGTCGTGATTCTATTCATCAAATATTCTATTTGTCCTTGTCTCACTATTGTACCAACCCCTTGAATAAGCTAAACGATTACCTTGTTTACTGTTACATTTATAAGTGCTATAAAAATTATTACAAATTCTAGTAAACATGTAAATAGATTCGCAATATTAGACATTTTTTTCACTTTTTTTATTACGACAACCATTGCTAAGAGGAGTTGTAAAAACTTAATCAATTTTTGTCGAAAATTAATCTTCCTTGTTTATTAGTTTGTTTTAATGGCAAAATAAGGTTAATTTACTTTAATTAAGGGGGAAGAAAAATGAAGAATCTTATTGGAAAAAGAGGAATAATATTATTTTTATCTGCAGCGGGAGAATTTGTTAAGGATAAAGCAAAAACCAAATTTCTTTTACAACGTGTAAATAAAAAGGCAACAATGAATAAAACTTCCATACAATCCGTCTGGCATCAATTAGAATTATTAATTGAGGCTGTCAAAGCGTGGCGTTCTGGTGAATACAAACAAATCTCTACAAAATCCATTTTAATTATTATCGCTGGCCTCCTTTATTTTGTCACCCCAATTGATATGGTTCCCGATTTCATGATTGGACTTGGTATATTAGATGATATTACAGTAATAGGTTTTGTTGTAAATCAACTTTCGAAAGAATTAGATGAATTTAAAGATTGGAAAACGAAGCGAAGTTCACCTTCTATTGCCCTTGACTATGAACAGAATATAAAACAATAATTTTTCATTAAAAAAGCTGTCCGACTCAATAACAGTCGGACAGCTTTTTACTTTACGTCAATCAAAAATTTAATTCACTTTAGACTATATTAGAATAAATTCAATGATTTAATTCTCTCAGTTGCTTCCTTTAGTCTTTCTTCCGAGGTTAGTAACCCAACTCGGACATACCCTTCTCCATGACTTCCAAAGCCAATTCCCGGAGCTACAACCACATGGGCCTTTTCTAAAAGTAAATTAGCAAAGGATTCTGATGTATAACCTTCTGGAACTTTTAACCATGCAAAAAATGATCCTTCAGGTGCCTTAACGTCCCATCCTATGTCTTGTAGGGCTGATATCAAAGTATTTCTTCTACATTCGTAAAGCGCAACAAGTTCATCTACACATCCCTGTTTTTCTAGTAACGCAGCTGCAGCAGCCTGTTGAACCGCTCCAAAAAGACTAACATACATATGGTCTTGTAACAAGTTGATCGCTTCAATTACACTCTCGTTGCCAACCGCAAAAGCAACTCTCCAACCAGCCATATTGTAAGTCTTAGATAAAGTATAAATCTCAATTCCTATTTCCTTTGCACCGTCTATTTCGAGGAAACTAATTGGCTTCTTTCCGTTAAAACCAATTGCACCATACGCAAAGTCGTGCACAACACATAACCCATGTTTTTTTGCAAACTCTGCTGTCGTCTCAAAAAATTCCTGTGTAGCTACAGCACCAGTTGGATTGTTTGGATAATTTAACAGGAGCAGTTTTGCTTTTTCTAAAGTCTCTTTAGTGAGCATTGAGTAATCTGGTAAAAATGAATTTTCTTCACGAAGTGGCATGAATTCCATTACTCCACGTGCAAGCTCAACACCAGACCAATAATCAGGATAACCTGGGTCAGGAACTAGCGCCACATCACCTGGATTCATCAAACATTGTGGGATTTCAACCAACCCAGCTTTCCCTCCAAATAAAATGGCAACTTCAGTCTCTGGATTAACATCTACACCATATTCTCTTTTATAAAACTTGGCAATGGCCTCCTTTAAATAAGGCTGACCTCTAAAAGGAGGATATTTGTGATTATCAGGTCTTTCGGCTGCAGCTTGTAATGCTTGTACAATATGTTTAGGTGTTGGCTGATCTGGATTCCCTTGCCCTAAATTAATTACATCATGTCCTTCTGCTACCACCTTGCTAACCTTTGACACTAACGAGGCAAAAAATTGCTTTGGAAGATTTTGTAATAATTGTGATGGTTCAAATTGACTCATTAAAACACCTTCTCAAATAATTCTTGAAATTCTAGTCACATATATTATATTGTAAATAACAACTTGTAAAGTAATTTTCTAAAAAAGGTGATGTAAAATGAATTTAAAAATAGCCTGTATACAGCTTGATATTGTGTTTGGTGAACCTAGTAAAAACTTTGAGAATGTAAAACAGATGATTGAAAACGTAATAATTCAAAAACCAGATATTATTATTCTACCAGAGCTTTGGACAACTGGATATGATTTAACGAGGTTAAATGAAATTGCAGATACAAATGGTGAAACAACAGCAACCTTCATTAGTGAAATCGCTAAAAAATACCAAGTGAATATTATAGCAGGCTCTATTGCAAAAAAATCAGAAGCAGGCGTGACTAATACAATGTTGATTTTTGACCGAAGCGGTAATTGTATTGGCGAATATAGCAAACTGCACCTTTTTCAATTGATGGATGAGCATTTGTACTTGCAACCTGGAGAAAACAAAGGCCTCTTCAAACTAGAAGGCATTTCTGCTGCAGGAATGATTTGCTATGATATTCGATTCCCTGAATGGATTCGTTCACATACTACAAAAGGTGCCGAAATCTTGTTTGTTGTTGCAGAATGGCCTCTCCCCCGTTTAGAACACTGGAGAACGTTATTAATTAGCCGTGCAATTGAAAATCAGTGTTACGTTGTGGCGTGTAATCGTGCTGGTAGTGATCCAAATAATACTTTTGCAGGGCATTCTATGATTATTGACCCATGGGGAGAAATTCTTTCCGAAGCAAACACAGAAGCTTCAACGCTAGTAACAACAATTGATCTTCAGAAAGTGAAAAATGTCCGAAAACAAATTCCTATTTTCCAGGACCGTCGGCCAGATTACTATCATTAATCCTGATTAACCTCTACGCCCCTGTTTGAAGTTTCATTATTGATGATATTGTATACTGTTTTATGAGTTAATAAAGAACATTTATCTGAATAAACAAGACAGTATTAAATTGACAACAAGCTACAACACTTGATATGATTCTTATCAAGTGCAAAATCTTATATATTTCTATAATTAAAAATTAAATTATTCTCTTATCAAGAGTAGGCTGAGGGATATGGCCCGATGAAGCCCAGCAACCGACCGTAATGCCATTGTGAAATGGGGCGCACCACATGTATGATTGCGCCAAAAGGTAAGGCACGGTGCTAATTCCAACAGGAAAGAATAGGTTTTCCTGAAAGATAAGAGGTACGAAGCTTTGCTTTCAAGCCTCTTTCTTATTTTGAAAGAGGCTTTTATTATTTGGTAAAAACGTGCTCTCTTGTAGTTCATCACATCATTACTAATCTTTGCATTTATCTATAAGTTATATAAAATTATTTGGGGGAATGTCCATATGATAATTTCTAGTGTACATCAGCCTTTAACCATTGAGTCTGCAATAGAACTTACAAAAAGGTTAAAATTTTTTAATAGTAATGCTCGACTCACTTGCAAGGAAATTGGAGATGAAATTGTTAATTTAGTCTTTCATATTACCGATTCTCAAAATTCTAAAGGACTTATCATTAAACAGGCGTTACCGAATGCAGAGGTAGGTGGTAAAACCTGGCCTATTTCTCTACAGCGTGCGGTCATTGAAACTCATTCATTACTTACAAATGCTAGCTATGTTCCAACACTTGTACCAAGAGTCTATTATTTTGATGAATCATTAGCAATTACAGTATTGGAGGATCTATCGCACTTAACCATTTGTCGAACTGGTTTAAGTAAAGGAGCAACATACCCACTCCTTTCAGACCATATCGGAACATATTTTGCTCGCACACTGTTTTTTACATCAGATTTTTCCCTTGAGCCGAAAGTTAAAAAAGGCATGGTACAGCAATTTGTAAACGGAGATGTATGTAAAATTACCGAAGAACTTGTGTTTACTGTTCCTTTTTTTAATGATAATGCAAATGATTATGAAGCTCCTTTACAAAGAGATGTTGATGAAATTAGGAAAGATGTTTCACTAAAACAAGAAGTATCAAAACTAAAACGTAAATTTTCAACCCAAGCAGATGCTCTTATTCATGGCAATCTACATACTGGAAACATTATTGCAAGTGAAACAGAAACAAAGATAATTAATCCAGAATTCGCTTATTTTGGGCCGTTTGGATATGATATTGGCCAATTTATAGCAAATTTACTGTTACATGCTATTTCTCAGCAAGAAGAGGGCAAAGAAACAATACTTGCTCATATTGATAACACATGGAACGTATTTATGAATGAACTTGCAAGTCTATGGGAATCAGATGGTCTCGAAGTTTACACTATGAATGAGGGATATTTGCAACAACTATTAAAACAGACGTTTGAAGATGCGATTGGTTATGCCGGCTGTGAATTAATTAGGAGATCTACTGGGACTGATCCTGTTGCGGGCCTCGATGACATCTATGATCCACACACAAGGATTAATGCAAAGCGCAATGGGATAGCACTTGGAAAATCCCTTATTACTGATAGATTCAGAATTACAAGCACTAAAGAACTCAGAAAGTATTTAGAGAGTATTTTGCAAAAACAAATTCAAACACAGTATTAATAAACTACTATCAACAGGATTAACCTTCATGACTTCAACACCAACAATATCTGACAAAGCTTTAAAATTGATCAGTGCTAAAATTGGTCGGCCTGTGGGAGCACCAAGATTGTCTCGGCCCCACAGGAGTACCACGGTAAACATGCTCACTGTCCTACCTAACAGAAAGCGAGCATCCTACACATAGAAGGATTACGTATTCATACATATTGGTTTTCATTCTTAAGGTTGACGAGAACAACCTCTTTAAAAAATTCTGATAACAAATGTTTATTTTCTTTTTCTGACATCATCGTTAGGCGAGTTACCTGTACCATTCTTACTCTTACTATTAGGTGTACCATATATTTGATTATCATTTGTTACTTTGGCACCCTCTAAGAACTTCTCCTTAGATTTCATTCTATATCATCTCCTAAACAGTCATTTGAGCTTTCATATTATTTGAAATATGATGAAGATATATTCCATCATCTTTTACGTTATATATGAAAAAAAGTGCATACCGAATGCACTTTTTTCTAATTACTATAAAATTCTTCATCATTTAGTTAATGTATTTAGTCGTTCTTGAAAAGAACTTCTCCAATCTTCAGAAAGAACGAATAAGTTGACTAGCCTAGTTAAAGCTTCTTGATTGAATTTATCATGATATTTAACATTATTGACAAATGAGACCGTAATTTGCTCTGGATGCCGTTCAACTAATTTCACCGTTTGACCAGGTTCTATGTACCCTTCTTTTAAGACTCTAAGATAAAAACCTGAGAACCCTGTATCCTGAATATATACTGGTAATTTATCTTCACTTAGTTTATTTGCAAGTTTATAGCAAGGCTGTCTAGGAAGACTCACTTGAATAGTAATATCACCTAATTCAAACACGTCACCAATACATGTATTATCTTCATTTAGACCGTTTGTAGTTAAATTTTCTCCAAATGCCCCTGGTTGTAAATGTAAACCTAATTTTTCATGCCAATACGAATAATGTTCATGTGGATACATTAATAATGCTTTGTCTTTTCCACCATGATTGATTAAATCTGCTTGTTCGTCTCCTGTAATATTCATTGAAGAGACAAAAATTCTTCCTTCTATTGGTGTTTTATAGATTGCAGTTTGGATATTTTTTCCTTTATATGTATCTACCTTTACCTTTCCCACATTAATAGAAACAACTTCACATGTCATAATTACAATCCCCCTAACTAAAATAAAATAGCTCCCTCAAGTTGAAGTAACTTTTCTTTTAAATCTGTCCTTGTCCCAGAATAACCTGTTAATGACTTATTTTTTCCTATTACACGATGACAAGGAACGATAATCGGTATCGGATTTCTTCTATTCGCCTGTCCTACAGCTCGAACTGCTTTATCCCTTTCAATCGCTTTGGCAACATCTCCATAACTACAAGTCGTTCCATAGGGAATATTCCTTAACTGCCCCCAAACTTTTTGTTGAAATGGTGTTCCTGCTAGTCTCATTGGTATTTCGAAGGTTTGCCTCTCCTTGTTAAAATACTCCTCTAATTGTTTTTTAGCCTGAAGTAGGACAGGAGTAGATGGACAAAAGGAGACGTTATGTTTTGCTATAAAAACTTCCCAATCCTCATTGGTCAAGGAAATATCTACTAATGACTGATGATCTGCTGCAAGAAAAATTTCTCCAAAGATAGTTGTTTCCATTGTGCAATATGCTATTTCCACATTTTTCACTCCTCACTTTATTTTACATGTTTAAAACTATTTCATCTATAAAATAACATAAAAGGTTAAAAGCTCACGCTCACTGAAATTTTTATTGAGAATAATATTCTAATCATTTTATGGTGGATTCAAGCTACTCGTCCATTGATTCTAGTTATTTTAAAAAGTATTCTAATCATTTCTCAGATTTTTCTATGCAAGTGATAAAATTCTACTCATTTGAAAATAGATTCAAGCTTTTCGTCCCATCATTCTAGTTATTAAAAAAACATTCTAGTTTTTTTCAATTATTCAAGCAATTAATGATGACCATGGTATAGTAATAGGTTGAGTATTTAATCATTCATTAAATATTAAAAAGTGCCAGATCATATGACCTGACACCTCTAGAAATATATTAATATTTTAGATTATCATCTACGTTTATTATAATAGCGGACTTTCATGGCGAGCTTTCAAACGTTGCCATCTTTTCTCTATTTCCCGTTCGAACTCGTCAAGCAGTCCTTTATTTTCTTTTTTAAGTAAGTGCTTAGATTTCCCCATGTATTTTAACCATTCACTCGCTGGAACACGTTTCTTTTTCGCTTCTGGATCATAAGTGATTGTTGTTTCGCCTTGTTCAATCTCATATAAAGGGAAGAAACAAGAATCAACTGCTGCTTTTACAATTGTTTCCCCATATCTATCCTCTGATTTCCAATTTAATGGACAAGTAATTAATAATTTACCATAAACGGTTCCAACATTTTGAGCATACCACTGGGCTTTTGCAGCTTTCTTTATTAAATCTTGTGGAAACGCTTCTGTTCCGGTAAATACATACGGCATATTGGTCGATGCCATAATCTGAGGTGTATCCTTGTGATGGAATGCTTTTCCTTGCTGCTCCTTACCAACACCAGTTGTGCTCGTCATATGTCCCATCGGAGTTGAGTAAGACATTTGGGAACCTGTATTCATATAGCCTTCATTATCATACTCTAACATAATTAATTTATGATTTCGAAGAGCAGTACCAATTGCAGAGCCCATACCGATATCCATTCCACCATCACCTGTAACCATAACAAAGGTAACATCATCCGGAACGTCAATTTCACCTCTACGTTTCAATTCAAAAAAAGCTTCCACTGTCCCAGAAAGAGTGGCAGGTCCATTTTGAAATAAATTGTGGATCATCGTTTGCTTATGAGAACTATGCGGATATGCTGTTGTTGTAACATAAGCACAGCCTGTTTGGAATAAGACTACTATGTCTCCTTCAATTCCCTTAAAGAACAATTCTAATCCAGGGAAAATTCCACATCCTGGACATGCTCCATGTCCAGAAGCAAGTCGCTTTGGTTTTGTAGTTAACGCTCGAATTGGAGGAATTTTCACCTTAAGCTTATTTGTCGTTTCATCCTGTGTAACTTGAATAAGACCCGAGTTAAAACTATCCCCGTGCATAGGCTCAATTATAGGAGTTTGTTTTACTGAAGGGTTTCCTGCAACATGTCCATAATAATCAAATGGTTTTTCTGCATATCCCTTCTCCATTGCCGCAATAGCGATATCAAAGAAATTTCTAGCATCATCTGCATAAAAATCCTTCCCACCAATACCAAATACACGGCTTACAACAATTGTCTTATTGTCCTTGTCACCTTGAAGTGCTGATTTCACTTCATGAGTCATATTCGGACCATTTGCTCCATAAGAATCTGCACGCTCTCCGATTAATAATGCTTTTACATTTTTTACTGCTAACCGAATTTGTTCTGATGGAAATGGACGAATCATATTTGGACTTATTACACCTGCTTTAATACCCTGTTTACGTAAGTTATCAACAACATCTTTTGCAGATTCAGCTGCCGAGTTGAGGAGGAAAAGCGCAACCTCTGCATCTTCCATTTTGTATAAATCAAGAACAGGATATTCTCGACCCGAAAGGATGGCATATTCTTTTGCTACTTTTTCAAAAATGTCCATTGAGCGATAAAGAGCTTCTGACTGCTGATAGTTATTGTTGATTAAGTCATCACCATTCATATGGGCTCCAATTGTCACAGGTTTTTTAGGATCGCGGACCTGAGGATACTCTGTTGGACATTCCCCCACAAAATCTTGAACAACTTTGCGATTTTTAAAATAATCTACTTTCCGTTTTTGATGCGATGTAAAGAAACCATCGTAAGCAACAATAACGGGTAATCGAATATCCGCATCTTCTGCGATTTTTAGGGCCATGATATTCAAGTCATATACAGCTTGAGGTGTTTTAGCAAGTAAAATTACCCACCCAGTATTTAATGCAAAATAAAGGTCTGAATGGTCTCCACGGATATCAAGAGGACCACTTATCGAACGGGTAACAAGATTTAATACCATTGGAAAACGAGTACCTGACTGAACAGGCAACTGCTCAAGCATATACATGAGACCGTTTGCACTTGTTGCATTAAATACACGGGCACCTGTGGCAGCAGCCCCATAACAAATCCCGGCAGAACCGTGTTCACCATCTGCAGCTATTAATTGAATATCATGTTCCCCACGTGAACGCATTTGGTCTAAATACTGCGCAACTTCTGTTGATGGGGTAATCGGAAAATACCCCATTACATGATAATTAATTTGGGCCGCAGCCATCGCTGCCATTTCGTTTCCTGATTCAAATGTTGTTATTTGTTCTGCTTTGGTATCTAGATTCATTTTTTCTTCTAATGTAGCCATATTACCTTGCACCCCCCACTACGAATGGAAACTTTTGCTCAGTTCGGTGTTCTTCAGCATATCCATATTCCTCTCTTATTTCAGTAAGAGCGATAGTAGGACAAGCCTCCACACATTTTAAACATCCTTTACAATATTGATAATCAATTCCTTTTAGAAACATTTGCTTTCTGCCACGCTTGTCTTCTCCCTCTTCCCAAACAAAGCAAAGATCAGGACATACAGTATCACATGCAGCACAATGAATGCATTTTTCACTTTCAAACTGTGGGAGAAAGCCTTGTCTTGACCCACTTAAATCCTTAAAGATACTGTTTGCATTTGCAGTTATGATACCGCCAATCTCTTGTGTTTCATATCCGTAAATAGGCATTGGACGTTTAAACTCTTTTGATGATGCATCGTTTGTAACCTCATATGACAGGAATTGTACTTCATCGTAACCACGATTAAATGTACGAATATTAGGCTCCACTAAATGCGGATATTTCTTCTCAAATGTTTTTCGTATTACTTCTCTCATTGAATCAGGATTCAAAAATTCACAAATTCTAAATAATGCACCAAGCATAGCTGTATTGACCTTTGTCTTTTCCTCAACTGCAATCCCTAATGCATCTACAATTGCCAATTTCCCATATTGAAATTTAAGGTCACGTTTAACATCATTAAACGACCGAGTTGAGTTGACTAGCACTATCCCATCAGGTTGAAGTCCACTTACAACATCAACTGTCTTATATAGTGCTTCATGAAAGACACCAATTACATGTGGTTGCTCAATTGGACTATGATCACGAATTTCGATATCATTATTACAAAAGCGAATAAAGCTTTTTACTGGAGAACCTTTTTTTTCAGATCCATAAGATGAGAAATTGGAACCATTAAGACCGTGCCCAAGCACCCCTGATTCTGCTAGCATTTTCCCTGCTAAATTAGCACCTAATCCACCGATTGATTCAAGTCTAATCTCGAAAAAACCGAGATGATTCTTTTTTGGTAATATTGACATGTTAATCCCCTCCATTTATCCAAAATTTTATTGAATAATGACTCTTTCATTTATTTTATAAAATCTTATGAAAAAATGATGTGACAAAAATCAAACAATCCCTCTTTTTTAACTATCACAATCAAATTAATTAATATAAAATTACTTATTTATAACCTCTAAGATATCGTTTCTACTGTATAACAGCATATTAAAAATGACAGATACAGTTTACTAAGTATAACTTTCATATGCTTTCGTGAATAATGTGATAGAATTAATAAGTTAAACGAATAAGATTGGTTCACTGGGAATCTGATATGTCAGTTTCCATTTTGAAAGGAGTTTTCAATGAAGATTATTGCAAGTACGTTAAACGCCAAATATATTCATACAAATTTAGCAATTCGTTATTTAAAGGCATTCGCAGCACCTGAATTTGATATTGAATTAGCTGAATACACAATTAAGGACCCAAGCATGAATATAGTGACAGATTTATACAGTAAGAAACCTGATGTCATTGGATTTAGCTGTTATATATGGAACATTGAAGAAACAATTAAAGTTGTGAAGATGTTAAAGAAAATTAATTCGGACCTTGTTATTGTGTTAGGAGGTCCGGAAGTCACTTACGATACTAGCGAATGGTTAGAACGATTACCCGAAGTAGACTTTATTGTAATTGGCGAAGGTGAACAAACCTTCAAAGAATTGCTAGTTCAACTCTCAAGTGAGAAGGATTTTAGTCAAGTTGGTGGAATTGGTTATCTTTCAGAAGGAAAAATCAATATTAATCCAATTCGGAAAAAACTTGATTTGCGGGAATTGCCATCTCCTTTCCGATTTGAAGAGGATAAAAAACATTTATCCAAGCGTGTCACATATATTGAGACAAGCCGGGGATGTCCTTTTAGTTGTCAATTCTGTTTGTCCTCTATTGAGGTAGGAGTTCGCTATTTTGACCGTGAAAAGGTAAAGGAAGATATTCGTTATTTAATGGCACATGGTGCTAAGACCATTAAGTTTGTGGATCGAACATTTAATATTAGTAGAAGTTATGCAATGGAAATGTTTCAATTTCTAATTGATGAGCACTTACCTGGAACTGTTTTTCAATTTGAAATCACAGCTGATATTATGAGGCCAGAGGTTATTCAATTTTTAAATGAACAAGCCCCGCCAGACCTATTTCGATTTGAAATTGGAGTACAATCTACAAATGATGCTACAAATGAGCTAGTCAAGAGAAAGCAAAACTTTAATAAGCTAAAACGCACAGTTACAATGGTCAAAGAAGGGGGAAAAATAGATCAGCACTTAGATTTAATTGCTGGACTGCCTGAAGAAGATTATGCTTCCTTCCGCAATACATTTAATGATGTGTTTGAAATGCGTCCTGAAGAGTTACAATTAGGATTCTTAAAAATGCTACGCGGGACAGGATTGAGACTTCGTGCCAAGGAACATGATTATATCTTTATGGATCACTCACCATATGAAATCCTTGGAAATAATGTGTTGTCTTTTGACGACATAATGCGAATAAAGCAAGTAGAAGACGTCCTTGAAAAGTATTGGAATGATCACCGTTTCGATCAAACAGTTGAATATTTGGTTACACGTGTCTTTCCATCGGGATTTGACTTTTTTCAAGAATTTGGTACATTTTGGGATAAACAAGGCTGGTCAAGGATAGGGCATCAACTTGAAGACTTGTTTACACGTTTAACTGCTTTTTTGACTCAAAGGAGCACCAATGATTTGGATGTGATTAAAGGGTTAATGAAATATGATTATTTACTTCACCAAAAGTACAAGCCTCGTAAACCATGGTGGAATGACCATGTTTCAAAACAAGAGCGAGCTGAAATCTATATGAGGATCATTGAAACTCCAACATTATTAGGAGAAGAATATAGTGAGTTAAAATTAAAGGAAAAAGATCTATATAAGCATACTGTCGTCGAGCAAATTCCGTTCGACCTCACTGCATATCTTATGGATGGACAAATAATAAAAAAAGATTCACACATTATTGTTTATTTTGATCCAATTCATCATGAATCAAAGATTTTCTACAATGGTGACCTTCCTACGAATAAAGGACTAGGTATCGACGAAAAGTACCAACACTAAGTTGAAGTTTTTTCCTAATATAAAGCATACATGCACAGAGAAATTCTTTTCTCTGTGCATGTATAGTTAATGTTTCTTCTTCTTTTTTTTCTCTTCTTTAGTATCTTCTTTTTTTTGGTCTTCTGCAAGAATATCGTAAATTTTTGCTGAATTAGGATCGCCTAACTCATGACCAAATTCTACTCTTAACAAGTCTTTCGATATTTTATTAGTAGTGGATTGAGTATGTTTTTTGCTTTGTTTGACCATAATTATTCTCCAGTGTGATTTCCTTTTTTAGAATTACGGTTAGCGCCTTTCATCGGATCTTCATAGTCTGCTTCTGCAGAAAATTCAGTATCAGGCAAACTCTCTGTCGGAGTAAAATTACTTTTTCTTGCGGCATCATATTTAACTTTTCGTTTCATAGTTATTTCCCCCTGTTATGTTTTTATGGATGACCACATATATATTTTCTCCAAAAAGATTAATTGAATGAAAGGTAATTCCTTCACGTAGAACTTACAAGGTGTCATATTATTACCACTGATGTTAATACTAATAACAAACTAAAAAAGGGGTGAGAAAAATTGAGCAATAAAAGCAGGAAAACTGAAGAAATTACATCCCCTGTTTTGGATGAAACACAACCACATCAAATTAACGCACCTTCGTTTAAAGATACTGGAATAAAAATAGAGGAGCCATTTGTAAATAAACATGGAGTCATTATTGGAGATAGTCATTACGACTCATCAAATTCTCCATTAAATAATTGGAGTGATGAAGTTGATCCAGAAATAATGGCAGGTGAAGAATGGGTCCACCCTACAAACGATATCGGTTGGAATACAAGTGAAAACAAGGAGCTACTTGAGAATAAGAGAGCACCAAAAGGCGTTCCCTTCATGCATCCAACAAAGGACGTATCGAACAACGATTAAATGGAATAGAAAGTGCCTAGCTCTTATCAGCTAGGCACTTTTTATTTCTCATATCATTCAGTCTGTGTCGGTTTAATCGCAAATAGTGCGATTACACTTGCTATTATACAGATTGCTGTTGTTGAATAGAACATAATGAGATGTGAGGTCTCTAATAAAATGGCAAACAATGGCGGACCTAGTGCAACACCTACGAATCTCATTGAACTATAAATTGAGGTAATAGTACCTCGCTGTTCCTTCTCAATCCCTTCTGTTAAAAGAGCATCTAAGCATGGTAGTGAAACACCGATGCCAATTCCACAAAAAAGAAAAACAGTGAGCAAATACCAGATATTCTTTGAAAAGCTTATCACAAAGACTGAAAGTGCAAGTAGTACTAGTCCAAAGAAAATGATTCGTTTCATTAATATTTTATTTTTATTTATTTTTTTTCCTGTGATAAATGATGACGCACATAAGGCTGCAAGAGGAACAGCTAGTACGAAACCTTTTTTAATTCCAATAATACCGTAATTGTCTTCAAGCATACTTGATAAATAAAATAAAACCCCAAATAAAACATACATTAAAATACCACCAATAATAAAGATGGCATATATCCATCTTCCTTTTTCCTTGAAGATTAATTTTATTGATTTAAAAAATTGGTGAAACGGAACAGCTTCTATTTCTTTCTTTTTTGGGGTCTTGACTAAAAAGGTCATTAAAAGAATGGAAATAAAACAAAAGACAGGAAATGCAAAAAATGGTAAAAACCAAACAAATCCTGCTAGTAGTGCTCCTAATATTGGACTTAACACTTTTCCAAATGTGTTTGAAGTCTCTATGATACCTAAACTACTTGATACATCTTCTTCATTTTTAAATAAATCACCTACTAATGGTAATACAATTGGAGAAGCACCTGCGGCTCCAACCCCCTGAAGGACTCGTCCAATTAATACAATCCAGTATGCTTCTTCTAGCATCCATGAGGCCCAACCAGCAAGTAGTCCACCAATTCCTGCAATAATTAAGCTAGGAATAATTACTTTCTTACGGCCAATTTGATCGGACAAATAACCAGCAAGTGGAATTAAAAAGATTGCAACAATCGAATATACCGTTATTACCATACTCGATTGGAAAGATGTTATATTCATCTCCTTTTCAAAAGTTGGTAGAACTGGGATTAGCATTGAATTTCCTAATGTCATAACAAGTGGTATGGAAGCAATCGAAACAATGGCCCAACGTTTACCCATATGCTTTTCTTCTTTCTTTGCTACCCTTTTATTATAAGATTGAAGTTTTGTGTACTCCATAGCTCATCCTTATCTCTTTATATTATTAGGAAAATGAAATGTGTTCGAGGACACATAGATGTTTATAGTCTGCCTCATATCAGATAAACTTATGTGTAGGTTAGAAAGGAAAAAGTCCAATTAGATTAACGGGTTCCACTACCTATCGCAAACATTAAATATGTAATGTAAAATGACCTTCATAATTGTACGTAATTTGGAGGTCTATTTTTGTTAGTATAAAGGGTTGGATAATAACTTGGGGATAATATGCAGTGCAATTTGTATATTAAAATGTGGTGGTACAATAGCCAGTGTAGCACAGTAAAATACACGCATTTTCACTTAAAAATATATTGGTTAAGGTCAAGTGAATGTTGATTTCACTGTGTTTGATAAATAAACGGAGACATTCCCGCTAAACTGGGAAATACCCATATTCACTTAAAAATAAGAGGAGTTTTTCCGCCTATATTATCCCAATCTTGAGATTTTTGTCCTATTTAGAGCAGTTAAATGGAATATCTCCCCTTATTCCAGTTCTTAGGCTTCCCTTAAATAGAATAGGAGGAAATTTCCCCTTATGCATTTTCTTTCCTACGCAAAAAATCGATTAGAGTAGGCGGAAAATGGTTTTCATACATCTTAATACGTAATTTGAATAATTTGCAATTATAAACAAAATAGCAAGGGTAGAAACCCTTGCTATTGCTATTTCTAATGTTTCTAACCCCGCTAGCCTTACAAATTACCCTACATAATATAGTGCAAAAAGAATACATTTTGGTTTGCATTCTGCAAATTAACGTTTTATGATAGGAAACGATACGGAAATACTATTGGATGCTTTATCTTTATTTATGTTCGCGAAAAACAACGTTACTAGTAAACAACCTATCCAATTATTACACGTTCTTTTGGATAGTGATAATTCGGTTCTACCTTTTTTCCACTCAAAAGAAAGAGGAAGGTTAGAATCCCAATTCTTCCGATAAACATCAGGAGTATAATTATTATTTTTCCTATCACCGATAAGTCAGGTGTAATCCCCATTGATAAACCTGTTGTACCGAAGGCTGAACTTACTTCAAAAATGAGTTCTAACAATGTGAAATTCTTTTCTGAAATCGTTAAAATGACGAGTGATAGTAAACAAATAACGACAGCTAAAATTGTTACAACAAGGGACTTAATGATATCTTCTTCATGTAATTCCCTCTTAAAGATTTTTATCGACTTTTTCCCTCTGGCATAGTGAAATAAAAACAAAAGATTTAACGCAAAAGTTGTTGTTCTTATTCCCCCACCTACGGAGCTTGGAGATGCACCAATAAACATTAATACACAAATAATAAGTAAAGTTGATTCACTGAATTGACTTATATCGAGTGTTGCTAGTCCACCGCTTCTTGTTGTGACTGATTGAAACAACGCATAGAAAAAGGTCTTATGCCATGACATTCCCTTAAATAATTGGTTATATTCTAGTATTAATATCATGATCGTTCCAAATACAATTAAAGCAAAAAAAGTTAACGTCGTTAATTTAGCAAATAGTGAAAATCGGAAACGATTTTGTTTTGATAATAAAAAGTCTTTTACTTCTACTAGTACTGGAAAACCAATTGCGCCTAGGGTAATCAAAATCATGTTAATAAATTGCACAAAATAATCATCCGCATATGGTATTAACGATTGTCCTGTTATATCAAATCCACCATTAGTTGTAGCACTAATTGATGCGAAGAAACCATGCAAAAATGCCTCTTCCCAGGTTGGATAATATTTCAAAAAATACGTACCTAGGATTAATGCACCGCATAACTCAATCGCAATGATGATAATTAATATATGTTTCAATAATTTAACCAAACCAGCTAGGTTAGTTTGATTTTGGTCAACCATAATAAGTTTACGTTCTCTAAGACCAATTTTCCTTCCAAGAACCAACCAAATAAAGGTACCAAGAGTCATTACACCAATCCCACCAAATTGCAACACAAAGGCTAATAAAAATATACCTGTGACACTAAACGTATCTGCAATGTTGACTGACGATAGGCCTGTTACACTAACAGCACTGGCAGCTGTAAAAAGAGCATCCATAAATGAAAGGTCAACATTGGGCTTATGCGCAACTGGTAAGCTCAATAATATCACTGCTACAGAAACTGCTAGAAAATAAAAGGTCACAATTAGCTGTGCTGGTGTTAGTTTATGAAGGGTTTGTATAAATTTTGTCCACACGAAGTATCTCATCCTAACATCTCATTAAAAATAATGAGCTATTTACATCCTTAAAAGAAAGGCACTAAAAAATGTCACTTCTTATAATATAAGACTTACAGGTATATTAAAAGATAGTTTGTGCAAATTCTTAAAAACTTCTTCATATATACCAAATAAAAGTAGAAAACAAAAAGGCTAACCTCACAAAGAGTGTTAGCCCTAACAACATATTTATTTTGCTTCTAATCGACGAATTCGTTCATTTAAATCAGGATGACTTGAGAATAACATACTAGCACCTTTTTTATTGTTAATTTTTAACGTTGATACTGAAGCTTGTTCGCTACTAATTCGATTAGAATAACTTTTTAAGGAGTGCAGCGCATGTATCATTTTGTCTTTCCCAGCTAGGTCAGCTCCACCATTGTCAGCATGATACTCTCTATATCGGGAATATGCGAGAACAACTATACTACCTAAAATGGAGAACATAATTTGAAATACAATAATAGCAACAAAATGAACAATTGGTGCAATGTCTTCTCTAACAAATTTTGAAACAGCCCAAGCAGCTATTCTTGCAAAAAACACCACAAATGTATTTACAACACCTTGTAAAAGTGTCATTGTCACCATATCTCCATTTGCAATATGTGCTACCTCATGCGCTAGTACACCTTGAATCGCATCTTCGTCCATTTCTTGTAGTAGACCAGTAGAAACTGCAACAAGTGACTTGCTTTTTGATGGGCCTGTCGCAAACGCATTTACTTCTGTTGATTGGTATATACCTACCTCAGGCATCTTTGTTAAACCAGCAGCACGTGATAGGCGATGAACTTTTTCAATTAAATCTTTTTCAACATAAGATAAAGATTCATTCTCCTTGATTACCTTTACTCCCATCATCATCTTTGCCATCCAACGTGACATCGCTAATGAAATAAATGCACCAGTAAAGCCAATCACCGCACTAAATGCCAAAAGAGTCATTAAATTCAAACTACCATCAGCTTGAATATAAGATCCAATTGGTAGTAATGATAGTACAATCCCAATTGTTACCATTACTAGAATATTTGTAACAATTAATAACAAAATCCTTTTCCCCACTTATGCCTTCCTCCCCTTGCATTTCAGGTTCATATGAACTTATTATACTCAACCTATAATAAAATTGCAATTCAAATGTGATTAATTTAACTATTGTTGACGATTATTTTCCAAATCGCTACCATAGATATAAGAGAAAGAACCAGAGGTGTAAAATGGAAAATTTTCAAATGACTAGAAGTGCATTAGCAGAATTTTTACAAGCATTAAGAGATGATATGGGCTACAGTCCACTATCCGTACTAAAAAGGACTTTGCATAATGTTTCGAATGAAGAGGATATTATTACAAATGTACCACCACTTTTTAGCAAGCTTATGAACATGAAGCAGGACGCACGTGGCCTTTCTATCAATGAAATAGCTTCTTTAGGTAACCATTTAGAATTTACAAATGTAACCTCTACGGCCATTCAAAATTGGGTAAAACGGGAGTTAAAAACATTAATTGGTTCACCTGTTCTTGGAAGGAAATATTCGCTTGATCAGGCAGCAATTCTTTTAATTGTAGAAGATTTAAAGGTTGTCTTAGACTTGGATTCGATCCGAAAGGTTTTAACTCTTATTTTCAATAATCCTGCTGATCGATCAGACGATTTACTTGATCCTCTAAGCTTTTATAAAGGATATTCAGATATCTTTGAAGATCTTAGGAACCATAACAATACAATACTTGAAGATGAGTACATTGAAGAAAAGGCAACTACCTTTATTAATAGGTACCAAATTGAAGAGAAGGAGAAATTTGTTATTAAAAATCTTCTTTCACTATCTGTTCTTTCTATTCAAACATCTAGGTATCAAACAAAAGCTAGAAACTACTTAGAAAGGACGATCATTCAATAAAGTAAAGAATCCCAGCTTTTATCGTAGGTATTAACATCCATTTTGCGATCGGATACACTATTTTAAAACTCAGCTTTTGTCCGCTTATATACAGCGTTGGTCTAGCGTCTTCTTTTCACTTTTTTGCATTATAAAAAAAGAAGGTCCCAGGACAAAGTGTTCACCTGGGACTTTCTTTACGATAACAAAGGCAACTAGTAAGGTGGTCATTTACCATCCCAACTGCTTGCATATATGAATAACAAATAGTCGAACCTACAAATTTAAAGCCTCTCTTTTTCATGTCTTTACTTAAGTGATCACTTATTTCGGATGAAGCAGGTACTTCATTTAATTTCTTATAGTGGTTTTTTATTGGTTTTCCATCAACAAAGGCCCATAGATACTCACTAAACGTTCCAAACTCAGCTTGAATTTTTACAAATGCCTTAGCATTAGATATAACTGAATGAATCTTAAGTCTATTTCTAACTATTCCTGAGTTTGCTAACAACTCCTCCACTTTTTTCTGATCATAGTGAATGATTTTATCTACTTCAAAATTGTCAAAAGCCTCACGATAATTCTCACGTTTTTTTAGTATTGTGTACCAACTTAGACCTGCTTGTGCTCCTTCCAACGTCAAATACTCAAATAGCAATCGATCATCATACACTGGAACAGCCCATTCACAATCATGATAATGAATGTATACAGGGTCATCATTTACCCATCCACATCTATTCACACTAATTCCCCCTAACAACTCATTTATTAATTTATCATAATAAATCTTTTTACGAATTACTTCACCTTACAATCACAAACTATAGTTACGTTACTTCATTAAAGGAGTCCTTTATTAATGATTCAAACAATTGCAATTACAAAAAATAATGAATTGATCACCAATCGTAGTGTAGATGAATTGAAATTCGATGACTACAAATGGGTTTGGATTGATTTTAGTCAACCGACAGACGAGGAAATCCAACATTTAGAAAAAACATTACATTTTCATCCTCTTGCAATAGAAGATTGTATTCAGCGTCAACAACGTCCGAAGTTAGATTACTACGATGAGTATACATTTTTTGTAACCCAATCAATTAATGAAAGAGACCAAACAAAAACGGAAATCTCTTTTTTTCTTGGTAGATGCTATATAATATCTTTCCATTATCATGATTCGAGTGAAGTAAATCAAGTATGGAATCGTTTGATTTTACGAGAAAAACTTAATGAGTGGGATGAATACTATGTGTTTTATCAAATACTTGATAAAATTGTCGATAATTATTTTCCAATTATATATCGAATTGAAGATAGACTTGATCGGATTGAAAACAACACAGAAGATAGGATGGATGTTTTGCTTGAGGAAGTGTTTGACATCAGACATAGTCTCTTAACGATGAGACACACTATTCACCCAATGAGGGATTTATTGTACCGGATGCTAAACTCACAACATTTACAAGGTGTATTAGAGAGACGAGAATATTTTGCTGATATTTACGATCATCTATTAAAATTAGCTGAAATGGTCATGTCTAATCGTGAAATCACAGCTGATTTACGAGATAGTTATATTTCCATAAACTCTCATCAAACCAATAAAGTCATGCAAGTGTTAACGATCATCACATCAATATTCGCACCACTAACATTTATTGCGGGCATCTACGGAATGAATTTTGAACATATGCCAGAGCTATCATCTGATTACGGATATTACCTAACACTATTATTCATGGTGTTAATTACAATCGTAATGATTGTTTGGTTAAAAAAGAAAGGATGGTTTTAATATCTACTGTTTAGCATCCTATACACTCTTTTTCAATTTATATTGCAATCAGCCTTGGGAGATAGTAGTAGTAAGGAGTTGGTTTAATGAAAAGGAGAATCACAATTTGTCTGTTGATCTTCTCGTTTTGTTTTTATTCTTCAGCACATGCAACAGCTCAAGTCATTGAAATATTTGACTGTCATAAAGAAACCGTGATTAATAAAAAGAACATGAACAGCGATATTCAGGAGATTATCTCAAATTATGTAGACAACATAACAACACCCTATAAGAAATTCAATCCATTACCTTCTCATGGATTGATGATAAAAATTCCACTGAATCAACCGTTGAACGTTTCGAACCAATATTTTGCTAACGTAGTTGATGAGGTAATTATCATCTTACCTACTAATGAAAAACCTTATTTACTTCTATTTGATGATGAAAACTATCCTCACTTTTATTATTTTGAGGGAAAGCTTGAGAAGCTAGAAAAAAAGCTAGGGACCACGTTCAATCAACAAAGAACACAGTAAATGTCACCTTCCTCCTAGCAGCAAATACCAGTATGAAAGATATCTTTTATTCAAATAATAAAAAAGAACAAACATATTGAATAGGAGATGAAAATAAATGGCAAGAAGTAGTAATAAATTACTTGTACCTGGTATTGAGCAGGCACTTGATCAAATAAAATTTGAAATCGCACAAGAATTCGGGGTAAAGTTAGGATCTGATACTGTATCTAGAGCAAACGGGTCTGTTGGAGGAGAAATTACAAAAAGATTAGTTTCTCAAGCACAAGCACAGTTAAGAGGTCAAGAATAATAAGTTAAACCATAATCATATAAAAATAGTAATGAACCAAGAGGTTGACCAGATTCGGTCAACCTTTATATATTACAATATAAACTAGACCACTTCACTGATAGAAAAGACTATTTCCATAAATACCATTAATAAAATGCTTCTCTTGAAATTTTTCTTCAAGCATTCTTCGTACATCCTCTGGCATTTTAGAGTGATTTCTCTTTTCCTCAATTTTTTCTTTTTGTTGTTCCTTTTTCTCTTTTACTTTCTCCCTTATTTCATTCTTCTTTTCTTTAATTTGTTGCTTTTTTTCATCTTTCTTCTCTTTAATTTGTTGCCTTTTTTCATCTTTCTTTTTTATTTGCTCTTTTTTCTTCTCACTAATTTGTTCCTTTTTTTCTTGCTTTTTTTGTTCTATCTGTTGCTTTTTATCTTTTTTTTTCCCATCATCTTCTTCATATTCTTCATCTTCTTCATCAGGGCTTGTATGTTCTGGTTGTTGATTTACCTTTTCCTTTTCTCCACCATTCACAACTTCTACATCTAATTGTTCCTTTTGAGAGTTATTAGATGCATCCACAGGCTCCTTCTCAACTCCAGTATCCTTAGGGTTATTATCCTTTTCTACAATAATTTTCTTTTCTAATTGTAGAAACTTTCCAGTTGAGATACCTTGATTTTTTGCTTTAAGTCGCGTTTCCTCATTACTTTCAATCGAAGTAATCAAGATTTCTTCTTGCTGGTATGTTGATGATATCTCCTCAAGATCTTTGCGAAGAAGTAGTTCAAGTTCATTTTGATCAGTATCATTAATAACTGTTGTGATAATCACTTCTTCTCCTGTTTCTAGGTAGCCACGTTCGCGACTTTTTTCAAGGATTAGTTCAGTGATTACATCAACGTGTTGATTCTTCCAATCATCAATTGTATTTAAAATATTTGTTCCATCATCATTTAGAGCCTCAATGCTTATTACATTTAGCTCATGGTCTAGACCTATCTCTAAGCTAGGATTAATGTCAATAGACATATACGCATAAACTTTATCTTCGAATACGTTAGGTAAAAAGGATAATAATAATAATATAACTGCAACAGAACTAACCCAAGCAAGTTTATTCTCAAATTTAAATAACTTTTTTCTTTTAGATAACTTACTAGGTTGTTCACTAACCGGAAAAAAATCAATTTCTTCTCCGATTTGATAATTGTTATGATGATTTCTAGCTTTAATAAATTCTCCATCAGGTGTTAGCATAGTGATAAATTCATCACTAATTTCCATTACTATTCCTTTCTTCATTTTTTTAACACCCCCTTTATATAGTCTTTTAAATATATATAATCTCCTGCTAAGATGAGAGACATAGCAATAATATATTTACGATTTCTTTCAATCGTTTTTCGACTGACACTTACAAGTTCTTCTAGTTTTTTTATAGGTAATTGTTTCTTTTCATATAAATGTTTTAATAAATCTTCAGCTTCTACAATCACTCTCGCAATTTCCATTGCATTGTACCTTGCATCCGCATGTTTAGGAGACTGGTCAACTATATCCTGAAATGAAAGGTCGAATTCAGATAAGACCCTTTGAAAATGCAGTATTTCTTCTTTTCGATGTTCTTGTTCAAGTAACTTTTGATGTTCATCAATCGAAATTGTTGATTCTATTTTTGATTTAAGAGATTCTTCATCGCTCTCCCCATTAGAAGATTCGATTGTTATTGTTTTATTCCTTGCCTCTTTACGAATATAATCTATCACACGACGTTTTATTAACAAGTCTGCAAAGGAAAGTAACGAGCTCCCCTTATCAGCAGAATATTTTTCAATAGCTTCATTAAAAGCAATTAACCCAATGCTAAATTCATCGTCGGTTTCATCAATATATCGTTTACACACAGAGGAAACAGATTTTGCAATAAAAGGTTTATATTTACCAATTAGCTCATTTTGTAAGCCTGTATCCCCTTTTTGTATTTTCAGAATTGTTTCTTCTAGGGTGCTTTTTCTCTTACCAAGCTTAAACAATAAACTTAGCAATGGTTTCACCTCAATTTCTTACAATAGTATTCGTTAATAGTATCTATTTTTCAGGGGTGTTTCAATAACAATATTTACAATACAATCAGGTCAAAGTACGGAACCCCCTGAGCAATCAAGACTTTTAGTATTAATTACATCCTTACTTATTTTCGATTTAAATAATATCATTAATAATTTTACCAATAACTCATTAATTTCTGAACTCTATCTTTGGAGTGAAAAAATGGATTGACTATTTATTTTAGGATAAATTACCATCATAAGATCATCCCTTTTTAGTACAAACTAATTCAAAATACCAATAGTAAGGGGTTTTTTTATGCATACAATGTGGAAAGGATCGATTAGTTTCGGTTTAGTTAATATACCCATAAAACTATTTGCAGCTACTGAAGATAAAGATGTAAAACTACGTAATTTACACAAGGAATGCCATACACCCATTCAATATGAAAAGACATGCCCAAATTGTGAAAAGGAAATAACAAACGAAGACATAGTTAAAGGATATGAATACGTTAAGGGAAAGTTTGTTATTCTAACTGATGAAGAATTAAAAGAGTTAAAAGATGAACATGAAGATAAAAGTGTTGAGATAGTTGATTTTGTAAACCTAGAGGATATTGATCCAATTTATTTTAGTCGCTCTTATTTCATGGGCCCAGGTGAAAATGGGAACAAAGCATACGCATTACTAAGAGAAGCACTACAAAAGTCAGGAAAAATTGGGATTGCTGAAATATCTATTCGCTCTAAACAACAAATGGCAATCGTTAGAGTATACAAAAATAGTTTAGTAATGGAAACAATTCATTACCCAGATGAAGTTCGAAATGTCGCTGAAGTTCCTGGTGTCCCAGAGAACATAGAGGTAAATGAGAAGGAATTAGAGACTGCAATCATGTTAATTGATCAATTAACTACTGAGTTTAATCCCGAAAAATATCAAGATGATTATCGAACAGCATTATTAGAACTAATTGAAACGAAAGTTAATAATAATGAGGGTACAACTGCTAAGGAAGCACCAAGAACAAATGTTGTTGACTTAATGAGTGCCCTGCAGGCTAGTATTGAACGTACAAAAGGAAATGAAGCAGGAACACCAGTTAAGCGTGCTACGACAAACGCAGCAAAAAACAAGGCAAAACCACAAGTAATTAATCAAACTGGAACAGAGGTAAAGCCAAAAGCTAGGACTACACGTAAAAAAGTTGGTGGGTAACTTTATGAGAAATCCATCCTTTTAACAACAGTAATATTATCAGCTGGGAGTTCTTTAGACTCCCACTGATAACATACAACCTCACTTTAGATTTAAGGAGTTTTGTACATGTTAAAGCCTATGTTACCAACCTTACAATTTGATGTTCCAAAAGGCTCTGATTGGGTTTATGAAATTAAATATGATGGATTCCGTGTCATTCTTCACTGGAGCAATGAAGGCATTGAATTAATTAGCAGGAATGGAAATAGGCTAAATGAACAATTTCCAGAAGTTATTGAGTACTGTGCTCAAATTTATGATAAAATCTCACCTTACTTACCAATTTTACTTGACGGTGAAATGTGTATCCTCGATTCCCCATATAAAGCAAACTTCGAAGCTATTCAACTGCGTGGACGGTTAAAAGATAAAAATAAAATTATCTCTACGATGAAGGTTAGACAAGCACATTATTTAATTTTTGATTTACTTACAATAAACGGTACAAGACTTATTGATAAACCATTATCAGAACGAAAACAGCAATTACGCAGCTTGTTTGATAAGCTTGGCTTAACGAAGGAAACAAATAATCAAAGTAATCAAACACTTCAAATGGTAGATTTCACGTCTGATTATGATAAACTTTGGGAAACCGTAACAACTTTTCACGGTGAAGGTCTAATTGCAAAGAAAAAGGGAAGCAAATGGGAGGCAGGAAAACGAACAACAAATTGGTACAAACTAAAGAATTGGCAATTTGGTAACTTTTTTATTTCTGGCTATGATAAGAAGAATGGTTTTTTTCATGTCGCAGTTACCAGGAATGATAAAATATTTGAAGTGGGATTATTTTCACACGGTATCTCGAGTGATGAACGTGAAGCATTACTACAGGTAATACAAGCAAATAGTAGTGAAGAATCAAATACTTTTATGAAGGTAGAACCTGGAATATGTGTGGAACTCTTTTATTTAGAACTATATAAGGAACAACTACGACAACCAAGTTTTTCAAGATTCCGATTTGATATCACTTGGAAAGATTGCACATGGGAGAAGTTGGAGAGGAAAATTCCGATTCCAAAAGAAATAAACATTACCCACCCTGACAAACCACTTTGGAAGGATAAGGAAATTTCAAAACAAGATTATTTACATTATTTATTAGCCATATCACCGTATATGTTACCATTTTTAGAAAATCGCCTATTAACTGTCATCAGATATCCTCACGGCATGTATGGTGAGGCATTTTACCAAAAAAACTGTCCTGACTATGCGCCAGAATTTATAAAAACGTTCCTCCATGAAGGGATAGATTACATCGTTTGCAACGATACCAGAACCCTGGCTTGGTTAGGAAATCAATTAGCTTTTGAATTTCATATACCATTTCAAACCATATACTCTACTGGACCGTCGGAAATTGTTTTTGACTTGGATCCACCATCACGCAATGAATTTCCTTTAGCAATAAAAGCTGCATTAATCTTAAAAGAAGTGTTTAAAGGGCTAAAACTTATTTCCTTTATTAAACTTTCAGGGAATAAGGGTCTTCAAATATACATTCCATTACCTGAAAATACATTCACCTTTGAAGATACAAGGCAATTCACTGAATTTATAGCTCATTATTTAGTCACATCCGAACCAGATTATTTTACTACGGAAAGACTTAAAAAAAATCGTAATAACAAGTTGTATGTAGACTATGTTCAACATGCAGCAGGCAAAACCATCATTGCACCATATTCAGTGAGAGGAAATGAAGGAGCGTATGTTGCAACACCTTTATATTGGGATGAAGTTACTGAAGACCTTTCAATTGAAGGATTTTCAATGGATACAATTATTGATCGTATATCCAAAAAAGGTTGTCCTTTTCAGGACTATTTTCAAGCAAAAACACAACAACAATTTGAGCCTGTGTTGGAATTTTTACAAAACAATCAAACCTTGTAAGAATAGAATAAAAGATAAATTATAGCCGTTCCATCTGGAAGTACATCTAGGAAACAATACTCCAACAGCACAGTAAATTCTAAGGAGCAATATTTCAGATCTGCGCAAAGCTATAAAGCATATTCATTAATGACCCCTACGATGAATTTTTGTTGACTTATTGTCGGGAGATGATCTGAAGTTTGATATGCTTTGGCTGCCTGCGTTGGAGGTGCTAAGCATTTTAGCCAATATGAGCACAAAAAAGCACCAAGCATGAAGTAAAGGATTCAGGTTTGAGGTGCTTTTCTTAAAATACTTAGAAATGAAAGTCATACTGGCATCGTTATTGGTATATAAAAAAGTAAAACTCGCCAAAGTAATTGACGAGTTTCTTTCATTTTCGGATACAAAAACCTTATTTATATAAAATAGTGATTCAGTTACCATAACGATCCTTAAAAAGGGTTGTAGGGATTGTAAAATAAGTGGAAATTTTTCCGTTAAATGCAGATTAGAGCTCGTTTTGGGATAAATAGAGGAAGTTTTTCCGGCTATTCAAGGCAAAATGGTCTTATGTCAATATAATGGACACTTAAAAATGAAATCTATTTAGTCATATCTCCTACCGCACTTCGTTTGGTATGCCTTTAGGTATCAAAAGTTGAAAATCGTAACTTTTGATACCTAAAGCCTAATGAATGATTTATGAGACTACTCCTGCATTAATAGAGTGAGATTTCAGCTCAAAGTTTGTTGGTGATAAGTACCCCAATGTCGAGTGTCTTCTTCGGGTATTATAGAAATTACTAATGTAATAGTTCACAGCTTTAATTGCCTCATTCCTCGTTTTAAAACGTCTTCTATAAATTAACTCTTTCTTGATCGTCGCATGAAATGATTCAATACATGCATTGTCATAAGGATTTCCTGTCCGGCTCATGCTGATTTTCATCTTGAACTCGTTCATTTTCTCTATGTAATCTTTCGAACAATACTGTGATCCTCGGTCTGAATGATGAATCAGTCCTGGTTTAGGTTGACGAGTAGTAATTGCCATATTTAACGCACCTAGGGGGAGCTCCTTTTTCATACTAGAACCTAACTTCCATCCAACAATTTTTCGTGAGAACAAGTCCATGACAGAAGCAAGATACACCCATCCTTCTAATGTCCATATATACGTAATGTCCGATACCCACACTCTATCTGACCCATCAGTAGTGAACTCTTGATTTAATTCATTAGGATAAATATTTAGATCGTGATTGGAATCCGTTGTCACCACGAATTTCTCCTCTGGAATTGCACTTAACCCCATCTCTTGCATAAGTCTCCCAACGGTCTTTTGAGAGACTGTATACCCCTCTTCAATAAGATCGGCATGTATTCTTGGACTACCATAGGTACGAAAGCTTTCATGATAAAATTTTGCTATTTTTTGCTTCATTTCCTCTCGACGAACTTCTCGTTCTGTAGGCTCCCGATCCTGGATATTCAGCCAATTATAATAACCACTTTTTGAGACGTCTAAAACCTCGCACATCCTCACAATAGAATGTTCATCACGATGAGCGTGAATAAACTTAAACTTCAGTCCCGACTTTGCGTGAAGATGTGCATGGCCTTTTTTAAAATATCGTTTTCCTCTCTTAATTTTTCAAGTTCCTTTTCGTGCTTTTTCTGCAGCTTTTCAACCTCAGAGGGGGTTAAATATGTCTCTGGCTTCTTTGCTTTGTCAAGTTTTTCCCTGTAATTCTTTACCCATCTAGCGATTGTTGATGTAGGGATTTCAAGCTCATAAGAAACATCAGATTGCTTACGTCCTTCTTCTACAATTAATTTTGCAACGTACTCTTTGTATTCTTTATCATGTTTTTTTCCCATAAATGGACACGTCCTTTATCTTGTTATTTTCATTATAAATGAAATCCCATTATTACGTGTCCACTTTTTAGACTAACTCAAAAAATTAACTACCTTCACTTTTTTCAAGTCAAATAAGCGGAATCTCTCCCTCTATTTATGCTATGTTCAGTGCCATTTGCTAATTAAGGGGAATTTTTCCCTCTAATTATCAGATCACAGTGCCTAACTTGATCCTCCAACGAATAAGAGGGAACTCTCACTGTTCCAGATGGGGGAATCAGCAACTTTTTACCGACCAGCTTATATAGACCAAAAATATTGTTACTCAAAACATCGTCACAGCAAATGACAGAGGTTTGAAATAGTATAATACTTATTGACCATTATAATAATAATGTCAATTGCTATATCAACGTAATGAAAGTTCGCAGAAACCTTGATAGATAAAGGAATTGACGCATGCCAATTCATACGTCAATTCTTGTGTCTTTTACAATATGAAAGCACCCGAAAATGGAACCCTTTAGCATGGAAAATTGGTATTTTTTTATGTTTATTTTTTCTGTTCTTTATCTTCTTCATCATCATCTTTAACAATTTTCAACAACTCTTCTAACATATAGACCATGTCTTCTTTTTTATATTGTTTTTCTTGCGTTGCTGGTAGATTCACTTCTTCTTCATTTTCAGTCTCCGTTGGACTTTGATATCTCTCTTCAATTAGATAAGCTGGTATTAATTGTCCATCAGGAGTAACATACTTTTTATTAAGTCTTCGTGTTTCTTTATCAAACATACTATAAACAATTGGGATGATAAATAAAGTTAAAAATGTACTACTAATTAATCCGCCAATAACAGCAATCCCCATCGGCTGGTTCATCTCAGAGCCTTCACCAATTCCGATTGCAAGTGGTATTAACCCTAGTATAGTTGTTGTAGCAGTCATTAAGATTGGTCTTGTACGATCTTTTACCGCCTCAACAATTGCATCGTATGTTTTCAAACCCTCCTCCTTCTTTTTATTAATATAATCTACAAGTACAATCGCGTTGTTAACAACAATTCCTGCTAGTACAATGAGACCAATAAACGCAGTTATTCCAATTGGAGTTCTTGTTGCCGTTAATCCAATTGCCACACCTACAACGGCAAGCGGAACTGTAAACATGATAATAAATGGATGCTTAAAAGACTCAAATTGAGCAGCCATTACAAGGTAAATAAATACCAACGCTAAGACAAGAGCAAGTCCTAAATCATCAATAGAAGACTCTAATAACTCTCGATCTCCACCAAAAGTAATTTCACTCTCCTCTGGTAGATCAAGGTCATCAATTTCAGCATCAACTTCCTGTGAGATCGCTCCAAGATTAGTAGTGGACGCATATTTCACGGTAAATTGGACAGCACTTTGTTGATCAATTCGGTTGATTGTCGTTGGTCCTTCTCCTATCTCAATATCAGCAACCTCATTCAACTCTATATAACTATTATCAGGTTTTTTTAAGAGTAGTTCTTCTAAATCATCAATATTATTTGTAAGTTCACGATCATAACTGACGAACACAGAATAAATATTATTATCTTTGTCAGTTAATTGAAATGCATTAGCACCACGTGTCACATCATTTACAGTTGATGCAATTTGAATTGGTAACAAGCCATGTTTAAAGGCTTCCTCACGATTAACAGTTATTTGAACTTCCTCTACCGTATCAGTTAGATCCGTCGAAACTTCTGTAATATCATCCATATCATTTAAAGCTTGTGTAATCTGCTCTACAGAATTATCTAATCGCTGTTTATCAGTGTCCTTTACACTAAAGACTAAAGTGTTAGGTGTACTACCGGAGGATGATTGTAAATTAATAGAAACTTCAGCTGTCGAATTTCCGTTGAGCGCAGCTCTTTCAATTTCCCTTTTATATTCATCAACAAATTCAAAGGTTGACATGTTCCTGTTTTCGAGGTCTTTCATCTTCACAGATATCTCAGCCCGATTAGCACTGCCTGTTCCCATAAATGAGCTTTCCTGTGTAGACCCGATTAGACTTACAAAGACTTCAACATCTTCCTTGTCGTCAAGAACTTTTTCAATTTCATTTACAGCCTTTTCTGTCTCAGAAAGAGAGGCACCATTTTCAAGATCTACTGAAATACTAAAGAAACCTTCATCAGTACTCGGTATAAATTCGGTTCCTACGGTTGTAAGGCTAAATAAACTACCGATTGTTACAAGTATGGTAATAATCAATACCATAGCTCGATTACGTAATCCCCACTTTGTAAATCTCTCAAGACTTACCATAAAGTTGGATTCTTGACGTTTTTTCTCAATATTTTCTTTTGGAGCTTTAAGGAACTTACTTGCCAACATTGGCACAACTGTTAAAGCAACAAATAAAGAAGCAAATAAACTAAACGCAACTGTTAAAGCAAACTCTTTAAATAATTCTCCAATAATACCTGAGATGAATACAACAGGAACAAACACAGCAACTGTTGTTAATGTAGAAGCGATAATAGCTGTTCCGACTTCCTTTGTACCATCTGCAGCAGCTTGCTTCGGATCTTTTCCCATTGATAAATGTCTATATATATTTTCTATTACTACAATTGCATTATCTACTAACATCCCAATACCCAATGCAAGTCCACCAAGGGTTAGGATATTTAAAGTAAAATCAGAAAAATACATTAACACGAAGGTTACAATAACTGAATATGGTATTGCAATTCCGATTATTAAGGGACTTTTCACACTTCGTAAAAAGAAGAATAGAACGATCATTGCAAAAAGACCACCAAGGATTAACGTATTAGACATATTTCCAACTGCAAGTTTAATATAGTCACCTTGGTCAAATAAGATATCTACATCAATATCTTCATACTTCTCTTGACTCATTAGCTCTTCTAATTCCGCTTGGAAACTTTCAGATACCTCTGCTGTATTTGAATCTGATTGTTGAAGTACACTTACCATCAATGCTTGCTCTTGATTTGCTCTTGTAATAGAATTTGTATTTTGTGGAGCTATTTTTACATCTGCAACAGACTTTAAAGTAATATTGTCGCCTGTTGTCCCATCAACAGTAATTTCAATCTCTTTTAAACTTTCAACAGAATTGATTGGGCTAATAACTCTAGTTGTTAACTCTTTTCCTTCCGTTTCGATGGTATTGCCGGGTAATGAAACTGTATTTGCACGTAAGATATCGATAATATCTTGTTGCGTTAACCGATATTTCTGTAATTCTTCTTGATTTAATTCAACCTTAACTTCATCAACTGTGATTCCAGAAAGATTAACACTTGCGACACCCTCGACTTTATTTAGTTCTAGCGAAAGATTTTCAGCTAACTCTTGCAGTGAATCAGCATCCGTGTCAGAACTGAGCGCAAGTTGAATAACAGGAAATTGTGATGGATCAAATTTCATGAATCTTGGTGAGTTTGCATCGTCACTAACTGCGGCTGAATTGATTCTACTTTGAATATCACTTTCAATGTCATCTAGAGATGTAGTCCATGAAAACTGCATCATGGTTAAACTTGAACCTTCTTGCGATGTTGAGGACAGTGTTGTTAACCCAGGCAAAGTAGATAAACTCTCCTCGATAGGTTTGGTCACCTTTTCCACAACCTCAGTTGGACTTGCTCCAGGGTAACTCGTAACAACGACTCCAATTGGTGGATTAATTTCGGGGATTAACTTTAATGGAATATTCAATAATGATACGAGACCTAAGATGATAACTAAAAACATCGAAACTAGTGTAAAAACTGGTCTCTTTATTGAAAAGTTGCTAATTTTCATCTAGCATTTCTCCTCCTAAAAATATTAATATTTCTACTATAATACTTGTCACATACACCTACAATAAACATCAAAGTCATATATTTGACCACATGGTCATTCCCCATTTACTATAATTCAGAAAAGTGCATTATGCAAGTAGCATTTATCATATTTAACTAGGCTATAAGTTTATCCAAAAACTTAGTCACATAAAGCTAAGCTATTATATATGTAGAAACAATATAAAAGTGCCAGGCACCACTTCCATTGAAAGGAGTCAGCGGGCCAGACACTTCTTCCTTACTAAAGGTTATTAGACCTTGTTACTCGTTCTTGGTAATTTGTAACAGTTCAGTTTCACCTAAAGTAGCCTGTTGTTCTGCTGTTTTTTGAATATCTTTAATGATATCGCTATTTGTAATGATTAATGGAGTAATGCTACTCTTGGCTTTCGCCTTTACTAAATCTAAATCAAAGGTAACTAGCTTACTTCCAACATTCACTTTGTCACCAACACTGACATGGGCTGAAAAGCCCTCTCCGTTCATTTGAACAGTATCCAGTCCGATGTGCACCAACACTTCTAAGCCTATTTCCGATTCAATTCCAATAGCATGTTTAGTTGGAAAGACTTGAACAATTTTACCTTTTACAGGAGAAACAACCTCCCCATTAACCGGTTCTATCGCAATCCCATCACCCATCATTTTTTCTGAAAAAACAGGGTCTGGAACATCTTCTAATTTTACTATTTTTCCCTCTAATGGTGCAAATAATGTTTCATTTACTTTCTTTTCTTTACTTCCAAATAACTTTTTCAACATATTATTTCCTCCTAACAAATACTTCCCCTAAAATGTAATATACCCAATATTAACAGGAAGTTATTATAAAAGTCTAAGGAAATGTTCTAACAAATGGGCAGCATGTGCTACCCCTGTCATTATTATCTTCCTATAACATAGAAATAGCTGACCATTTGGTCAGCCTAGAATCCATAACAATTAGAAAATACAAAAATTTTTAATTTATAATGTGTATCCATACACTGTCACACAAGATCAACTGCAATTTTCAAATATTATTATGGTGCCATGAGCACATTACGTCATAACTTATGTAAAAAATTACACAGAAAAACATGCGAGTATCTACTCGCATCCTCGAGCTTTTTATTGATTGGTCTCAAGCCAATCAGTGTAGGAACCTGTACCATTGCAGCTAGGACAATCTAACGGATTTGTATAGTAGTACTCGTATATATTAAAGGAATTAAAGCCTTTACCATTACAATCAGGGCATAGACCTAATGCCTCCATTTCAGCTTTATTTTTTTCGTACCTGGCTGCAACCCAATTTGAGACTGTGCTTAGTAGTCCCATTGTTTCACCTCAACTTTCGTTTTTTCTTAGCATGTGGAAAAAGGAGGATTTTTATACAGTATTATATTCTGTTTTTATCTTTATCGTGCAACTCTTAAAGTAATTGGTCATATAATGTGCTTGTGCCAGACATCTAAAAAAGAGTGGGTTAACATTATTACTTTGATTATAGAAAAAAATAACCACCCCAAAGGTGGTTATTTAAGTCGTGATGCTAATAATGTTGCCATGCATTAATGTATTTTTGAATAATATTGGGATTCACTAACGTATTAATTTCCAACTTTACTTTTTCTCCCTTATTATTAATGATTTCTTCATCAATATCTTTTCCGAACGTTCGAAGACTATCTAATACATCTGTTGTTAAATATTTTGTGTCCTGTGTAAGTTGAATATCCTTCCAACTAATTTGTTCTCGTTTTGCTAATATGAAGCCCCAGTCACCAAAACTAGGAATATCAACATGTAAGTTAGCTGTTTCAAGACCAGCAGCTTGAACAGTATGATTTATTCCCCAATATACTTCTGTTGCAAATGTTGGACTCGTAGCCTGAATCATCACTGCTCCTCCTGGCCGTAAATGATTCCTGATTAACTGATAAAATTCTAATGTATATAATTTATTCAAAGACTCATTATTAGGGTCTGGTAAATCTACAAGAATTACATCAAATAGCTTTTTTGCATCTTTCAAAAAAGAAAAGGCATCCTGATTAATTATCTTTACTCTATTGTCCATTAACGATTGCTCATTCAATTCCACGATGTCACGGTGAGTTTTGGCTAATTCAGTTACATTAGGATCTAAATCAACAACAGTGATTGAGTGAACCTCGTCATGTTTCACTAATTCTCTAACAGCGAGTCCGTCCCCACCTCCAAGGATAAGTACATTCTCTTTACTCTCAGACATAGCGACTGTTGGATGGACAAGTGTTTCATGGTAACGATACTCATCAGTTGAACTAAACTGAAGTTGTCCATCTAAAAACAACCGTAAATCACCTTGTTCTTTTGTTAAAATTATTTGTTGATAATTCGTTTGCTCAGTATAAACAATAGGATCACGATAAAGCTTTTGTTCAAAAGAAAATGCCATCTCTTCACCAAAAAATACTCCACCAATAAGAAGGAACAAAATAATAATTCCAAATACTCCATGTAGCTTTGCTCTTTTTATTTCATTTTTAAAGTAATACAACAACCAAAGAGCTACACAAGCATTTATGAGCGCAATTACAAATGCTGTTTTTACTAACCCTAATTGAGGACGTAATAAATAGACAAACAATAACCCACCAATTAGCCCTCCTGCGTAATCAGAAAAAAGAACTCGAGCCGTACTACGGTGAAGTTCTTCTCCTATTTCATTTGCCTTACGGATTAAGATAGGTAGTTCAATCCCAGTGAAGGCCCCAACCACTAAGGTAACTAAATAAAGGAACAATGCATCTGTACCTTCACTTAAAAAAGCTGTTACACCAAAAAGCATGAACGTAGAAAAGCCACCAATAATAGCAATAAGGTATTCAATCCAAATGAACGAAACAATAAGATTACGTGTAACCTTTTCACTAACATAAGCACCAAGACCCATTCCAGTAAGAAAGAGGGAGATGGTTAGCGTATATTGCTTTACACCATCTCCCAATATATAAGATCCAGCAGCGCCAAATAACACTTCAAAAATGATTCCACAAATTGATACTATTCCTGACGACCAATAAATTGCGTTTGTTTTTTTAATTCCATCTCGCATAAAAGAAATTCCTTTCTAACCTGCAACAATTATGTAATCGACGCTCCAATTACAAAAGCTAAACCAATCGATACACCAATGCTAATAATTCCAACAGCTATATTCCCTTTATGAAGCTCTTCCTCCACAGAAAACTTTCTTGTGAACAATTCAAATAAAATATAAGCTGCCATTTGAAGAATAACTCCAATTATGCCCCAAATTAATGTATCTAGTAAATGTGAACTATGATAGATAGAAAACGAAAGAATGATACAAATTCCAATGATTTTGCCTGTAATCGATAGAGCAACAGCATGATTTCCTTGGAGGATTTCATCCCAATCCTTATATTTCTTTGTAATAGACTCAAATATTGCTAATCCAATAATCACGACAATAATAGCAAGAATAAAATACATTACTGTTAATAATATAGATTCTAACAAATTTAACTACCTCCTCTATTTCCCAGCTCCAGGTCCTCCACCACGGACAGAAGAACTACCTCCACGGATTGTTGGAGTTTTATTGATTCCTTTAAAGCTACCACCCGAGCCACCATATCCATCATAACAATATTCTGGATTATTATTACACTGACTTTTACGTTTTTTCCCCCAGTCATCTACATCCAGTAAATCATCTAATACCCAGAGTATGAATAAGCCATCAAAAAAATCAGGACTATAGTTATTTCGAACAAATTCATTGTTTGCTACTTCTATAAATGTATTTGCTTGGTTATCCTCATCCTCGGTTATTATTACAAACAAGTTGTCATAAACAAGGACCTGCTTTCCGTCCTTTTTCTCACTCATTTCAATTGGCTGTTCATATGATGAAATATTTAATGTTACATCATCAATCGTTTGATTTTCTGCTAAATAAATTTCTGAAAAATTGTCTGAGTTCTCTACACTTGAAACCGTATCATAAATGATATACTCATTATTGATAAATGCTGCTACTCCATCTTTAAATAACCCACCTGAAGTACTCGAACACGCTGAAAGTATCAAAGAAAATATAAGAAACATTGCAATAACCGATTTTTTCACTCGCTTCACCAACTTTCTAAAAAAGCGTAAGCTGCTTGGTCATCACCGTACAAACTGGATCAGTATCAACGCTAAATTTAAGGATGAATGCTCCTGCGCCACAGAGGATTCTAAGAAGCTCTGTCCTGCTCGTCGCACACTACATGTAGCAGATTCACCGAAGTAAACATGTCGTTTTCTCATGCAGTAAGCTTTGCCCCCTTATCGTAGGGAGATGACCAAAAGTTTGATAGGCGATAGCTGCTTTCGCTAGATAAAACGGAACATAGAGGCTGAAATGTACATGACACAACATCATCTATATGCCTTTACAAAAGGAAACATACGATAAAGTTTTTTAAAAGTCATCATTTTTACAGCCTCATTTTTCTTACGATATCACCGTTGTTATAAAGTTACTCTTTTCCTAGCTTTTTTTTCAGTGCTGCCAATTCATCATCAATTCCATTATCTTTATCCAGAGCAGCTAATTCATCATCTAAACTTCTACTTGAAGAACGCAAATCTTCACTTGTTTCTGCCTCGGCTTCAAATTGCATGACCTTTTCTTCCATTCTTTCAAAACCTTTTCTTGAGTCATCGCCCCCAATACTAGACATAGCACGATTCATCTTTGTTCTTGTTTTGGCAGACTCAGCACGCGCCTTTAATGAATCCTTCTTAAGTTTCATCTGATAATATTCACTTTTCATTTCATCAAGCTTTGCACGAAGAGTATCTGCATCTTGCTTTGCTCTTAGATATGATTCTTTTAATGATTCAGCTGTTGAGCCATGGTTTTTCTTATCTTCAAGTGCTCTTCTTGCTAAATCTTCATTTCCCGCTTCGAGCGCTTTAATTGCCTGCTCCTCACGCTTTGCTACCATCTTTTCAGCTTCTTGGTATTTCTTCTCGAGCATTTTTTCGTTTGCAATTTGCTTCGCAACCGCTGCTTCCGCATCACGAATATCAGCTTCCATCTTCCTCATAAATTGATCTAACATTTTTACAGGATCTTCAGCTTTTTCAATCATTGCATTTAGCTCTGAGCTAACCACTGTTTTAACTCTCTTAAAAAATGAAAACATAACAAATTCCTCCTTATTACTTTCCAGCAATTATTTTAATTTCATATTCCTCAATCTCAAACCCATAACTAACCTCGACTTCCGAACCCCACACCTCAACTGATAAAAAATGTTCTTCTTCTTCATCACAATAATCGAAGTATTTACAATTAAGGGAGTCAACATTCTTCCCTCTGCCCTCACCCACAATTCTAGCTATACCTGATTCATCAAGAAAATACTTGACGCCATCATAAGTTAGTTCCTGCGGTAATGGCTCTTTTACTTTAAGGGGAATTTTTTCATAAATTCCAAGGTAAAGCTCATCATCCATTTCAGCGCTCAACCAAATAGTTTTATTTGTCCCTTGTAATTGGTACGCAATCCATTCGAAACCATGATCATGATAGGTTAATTTTCCAACTACTTGATAATCCTCTAAATCATACGTTACTATGTCTCCAACTTCAATCGTTAGGACCGAGCGCTCTTTCACTTCTCGTGCTTGATCCTTTGTGCCAAAAAGCTTCTTAAAAAAACTCATCACAACACCTCTCTATCATGTTTCATTTATTCATACGTAGTGGCATAGATAAAGTTTCAAAAAAAATATATTATCTTGAAACCGATGATACAAATTTATTTCTAATCTTTGAAAAAAGAGTGCCCTATTGTTAGAAAGGACACTCTTTGGATAATATTACAATTCAGCAAATACCTTATCGAATCCTGCTTTTGAACGTGAGAGAAGTTCTTTAGATGATTCAGTCTGCGGAGCAGGTGTTAGTACCTCTTGAGCTACTGGACCAGTATACCCAGTTGCTTTTACACTTTTCAGGAATCCAACCAGATCAATAACTCCTTCTCCAGTAAGTAACCGATCATTATCTTTTACTTCTTCAATTGGTATATCATGTGCATCATTAATGTGCACATGGACAATTTGATGCTCTTTTAATTTAGCCACATCCTCTGTTGTAAGTCCAGTTGTATACCAGTGATAAGCATCAAGTAATATTCCTACATTGGGTAATCCAATTGCGTCAATCAACTCAAGTGTTTCTTCTAATGTCCATATAAATGGGTTTTCCCATGCGGAACGTAAATGATGTGGGCCAACAAACTCAAGACCTAATCTAATTCCATATACTCCAAGAATTTCGGCACATATTCTTAAACGCTTAATAGCCACAGCCATAAAGCTAGCTGATTTATAATCAGTAGATGGTAATATATATGTACAACAACGAGTACAACCAAGCTCTGCTGCAGCACTTGCTTCAGCAACTAAGCCTTTTAAACCACTTTGAAACTCTTCGTCTGTTTTTCTCCATTCTACAGGAAGACCAATGGAACCAATTTCAATATTATACTGTTTCAATAATTCTTTAGAACCTTCTAATCCATATGTATCAATTAGTCCTTTTGCATCAATATCGACAGTTTGAAATCCATATTCAGCTGCAAATTGGATAAATTGTTTGTCATCCCCAATATTACCTAAACCTGCTCTAGTTAAACCTTTTAACATCTTTACCCTTCCTTTCTAGTTAGAGTCCACTAGTCTGCTATAACTATTTATATTTCACCTTAAAGACTAGTAAGCGTTTACTAGTTTAACTATACAATATAATTCTCTCATTGTCTTTGCTTTACTAGTAATTTTAAAAACAAATAAATTACCAATAAGCTATGTAATGAAGAAAGAAGAAAACAGCTCTACAACCATTTTCTTCTGTTAGTTTGTGTAGGAAACTCAAATAATTTTGGTCTGCTACCAGTTACTGTAGTATCAGTACGTGACTTCTTATCCTTGTCAATTAAAGTATGAAGTTTTTGTATAGCCTTATCGAGTTGTTGTTCAGTTAACTCACCTTTCGCATATAGGCTACAAAGCATACCATAAGCGATTGCCTTTGTATCAATTTCAATATTAACATTCAAATCAACATCAGAATTCCCACTATTTTTAACGATATTATCAAGTTTGTTATTTATATCTTTTTGCAAGCATTGTCCCCTCCTATCTACTATTAAACACACATTTTTATACCCAAATAAACCGAATATGTTGTACTTTAATCGGGAGTCCCTCGCATATATATTAGCAGGACATATTTTTGGTAGATTCTACCATTATCGAAAAAGGGTACCCACAGGATACTACTCAATGTTTGCCCAATTGTCTATAAGACAATTGGGCAACATTGGAATGGATCACATGGAACCCTTTTTTAAAACTTGATTAGAAATCAAATTCTTGATTTTGGCGTTGGCCTTGCTCTTGGTCTTGATCTTGATCAGCATCAGCTTCAGATCTTGCTCTTACTTTTGCACGAGATTCGCTATCAACGGTAATTTCAACATCAAGGCGAGAATTTCCACTATTTGAAACTTGAGCTCTAGCAATGTTTGTGTTTTTATCATTAATATCATTTCGATTATCTACTTCGTTGTCTAGTTGGTTATCTAATCGATTGTCTACTGTTGCGTCAAATTCGTTATCTGCGTTAGCACGAGATCCACCACCATTGTTACCACGGTTTCCTCTGTTACCACCAAAGATATCTTGGTTTCTCCATACTCTGCTCATTTGTCATCCCTCCTTTTTCTTTTGTTACTATACTTTATTCAAGAGAGAAACAAATGCTTGGTTAATAATCTATTATTCTAATAGACAAGCGCATATTTTTTTTGAAATAGGCTATTTAATAGAATTCTAAATGAGAAACAACATCAATACCTTGAGATACTAGTTTAGGGCAGGAAGTGAAAAAATAGCTTCCTTACTACAATATGCCAGTCATACCTATTTTCACAATGCCTTTACTTAGCAAGTGGTATCTATGTTAATGAACACGACTAAAAATATTTTTCCAAGCTTTCATACATTCATTTATGACAATCGGAATAAGCGAAACTCCAAGTACAAAAAACCAATCGATACCTGATAGGTAATGAATACTAAACACTTCATTTAAAAACGGAACATAAACTAGCACAATTTGAATAAATATTCCTACAGCCACAGCACCTATTAAGTATTTATTTGTAAATAACCCAATTTGTAATATTGACTTTTTCTGACTTCTTAAATTAAAGGAGTGAAATAATTGAGATATGCTAAGTGTAATGAATGCCATTGTTTGAGCATGTGTTAATGCATCCTTCGTGATATTCTGATAGTCAATAGCAAAAATTGAGACTGCATCTGTATAAAATCGTAATCCCTCAATAAATGCGAATAAAGTCACGAACCCAATCAGTACACCATTTAATACAACAAATTTACCATTTCCTCGTGCAAAAATGGATTCTTTTGGATCTCTAGGTTTATCCTTCATGACCTCGTCATCATCTGGATCCATACCAAGCGCAATCGCTGGTAAAGTATCTGTTATCAAATTTACCCAAAGTATTTGAACGGCTGTTAGCGGTGCAGGCCAGCCCATTAAGATACCAAAAAATAAAGCAGTGATTTCTCCAAGGTTACATGAAAGTAAAAATAAAATTGATTTTTTTATGTTTTGAAAAATATTTCTTCCTTGCTCTACGGCAGTTACAATAGTAGAAAAATTGTCATCAGTGAGAACGATATCTGCAGCTCCTTTTGCTACATCTGTTCCTGTTACTCCCATCGCTACACCCACATCAGCTTGCTTTAAAGATGGAGCATCATTAACGCCATCACCAGTCATTGATGTGATATGACCGTTCTCCTTTAGTGCTTTCACAATTCTTACTTTATGTTCTGGTGATACACGAGCGAACACACGTATGTTATTTACCCTGTCTTTTAGTTCTCCATCGCTCATCATATTTAATTCCTGACCTGTCATTGTCTCGTTTACATTTTCGGTTATGCCAAGTTCAGAAGCAATTGCTAGCGCAGTTTGTTGGTGGTCACCTGTAATCATAACCGTTTTAATACCAGCTTGTTTACATTGTTCAATCGAGGACTTCACCTCTTCACGTGGTGGATCAATCATTCCAACTAACCCCAGAAAGGTCATGTTGTTCTCTAATTGATTCTTGATTTCTTCGTCTTCATCAATATCTCTTCTTGAGACTGCAAGAACTCTTAATGCCTCGTGCGACATTTGATTTGCAGTCTTAAGAATATTGGTTCTTTCCATTTCTGTAATAGGAGAAACTACGCCATTTTTTGTAATTGAAGTGATATGAGGCAAAAGGCTCTCAAGTGCACCTTTTGTAATTGAAAAGTAGCTATCTTTATCTTTATGAACAGTTGTCATCATTTTTCGGTCAGAGTCAAACGGTTTTTCAAACACTCGGTTATATGTTTCTTCTAATTGTTCCTTAGATAGTCCAATGTTCATTCCGGCTTGTATAAGAGCTATTTCTGTTGGGTCACCTGATTTTTGGTCCTGTGTTACTTCTGCATCGGTGCATAGCATCATAGCAATTATCAATTGCCTTACATCATCATTATCTAATTTTACACTTTCCATAGATTGATAAGTTTGATTGGTATAGATTTTCGTGACTGTCATTTTATTTTGTGTAAGTGTTCCAGTTTTATCAGAACAAATAACACTTACAGCACCAAGTGTTTCAACTGCTGGAAGTTTACGTACTATTGCATTTCGTTTAATCATGCGCTGTACACCTATCGCAAGGACAATTGTTACAATGGCAAGCAATCCTTCAGGAATTGCGGCTACGGCTAAACTAACTGCAATTAAAAATGTCTCCAGTGGTTCTCTTCCTTGAAAGAAACCAATTAAAAAAATGATAAGGGATACAACGATTGCTCCGATACCTAATATTTTCCCTAGCTCATCTAGTTTTTTCTGAAGAGGTGTGTCCTCTCTTTCCTGATGACCTAGCATTTTTGCTATTTTTCCAATTTCAGTGTGCATACCAGTATGAACGACTATCCCAACCCCTCTTCCATAGGTTGATAAAGTCGACATAAAAGCCATACTTCGTTGGTCTCCTAATGGTACTTCTTCATTTGTTCTAAATAATGCTTGCTTATCAACAGGGACTGATTCACCTGTAAGCGCAGATTCCTCAATTTGTAAATTCGCCGTTTCAACTAGGCGCAAGTCAGCGGGTATAAATCTTCCCACATCAATGATGACAATATCACCAGGGACAACAAGTGATGATGACACTTCTTTTATTTCTCCATCTCTGCGAACAAGAGCCTTTGGAGTGGACATTTTCTGCAATTCCTCAAGCGCCTTTTCAGCCTTTGTTTCCTGAATAACACCAATGAACGCATTAAGAAGAATGACAAACAAAATAATAACCGCATCACTAATTTCGCCAACAAATGCGGAAATAAGAGCAGCCACAATTAAAATGTAAATTAACATACTATTTACTTGTTGCAAAAACAAAGTCCATAATGATGGTTTATGATGCTTTTCAAATCCATTTAGCCCATACTTTTCAAGCCGCTCTATTGCTTCCTGACTAGTCAGCCCCTTTTCCACACTTGTCGTTAATTCCGCTGATACCTCTTCAATCGTTTTTGAGTACCAAAAAGACAACGTAACCACTTCTTTCTTTAGAAATAGGTAAAATCTATCCAAGCATCTATAAAGTTACCTTTCTATATAATTATTTTACCATTTTATAGAAACCTATATTTGGGACTATTTTGTGAAAAATGATATCATCTTGAACCCATACAACAGAGTAGTTGTAGTTTGATATTAATCTTCAACAAAAAAGGTACCCCATAGTTTTATAACGTTTGGAGTACCCATACTATTTACTGACTTGTTTATTGCGTTTATATATTATTTTTCCTCAAATAGGTTTTTTCACCCCCTAATAGACAGACAATTCTGTAATCCATTTAATTACAATCTTTAATAGTACTTATATTTATAATATAATTGAAATTAATTCTTTAAAATAAACCGTAAAGGAATATTGATATTTTTACCATTAGAAAATCCATTCTATTATGTAAATAAATGATAAAAATATATATCTAAAAAAATTATATTCTGTAGAGGAGATTATATATGAAGAGCTGCTGTTCTATTTCAAGAAAGGATAATGAAGAGAAAAAAACTACTACCCTAACAATCGCCAAGAAGGAATCTTTTTCAAAAGAAAATATGGTGTACCTTGAAGGTGGGGAATTCCATATGGGAACGAATGATTCAGAAGGCTTTCCAGCTGATGGTGAAGGTCCTGTGAGAAAGGTAAAGGTTGACCCGTTCTATATTGACAAATATGCAGTTAGTAATAAGCAATTTCAACAGTTTGTAGAAGAAACGAACTACATCACTGAAGCAGAACAATTTGGTTGGTCATATGTGTTCCATCTTTTTTGTAATAATGATGTTTTACAAAAAAATCCCAATCGTCCCGTACAGGTTCCTTGGTGGGTATCTGTAAAGAAAGCTTATTGGAGGCAGCCTGAGGGACCTGGTTCAAGCATAGATGACAGGCTAAACCATCCTGTTGTTCATATTTCTTGGAATGACGCACAAGCTTATTGTGCCTGGAGTGGAAAACGCCTGCCAACTGAGGCTGAATGGGAATATGCTGCAAGAGGTGGATTAAAGCAAAAGAAATATGCTTGGGGTGATAATTTAATCGTCAACGGAAAGCATCAATGTAACATTTGGCAAGGTACTTTTCCTTCAAAGAACACAAAACGCGATGGATACATTGGAACATGCCCAGTTGACAATTATTCTCCAAATGGATTTGAGCTCTATAATGTAGCAGGAAATGTCTGGGAATGGTGCAATGATTGGTTTGATTCTACCTATCATTCTAGTAGTAATGCAATTAATCCACGAGGGCCAGAAACTGGTACTGCTAGATCGATGAGAGGTGGATCTTACCTTTGTCACAAATCTTATTGTAATAGGTATAGAGTAGCTGCAAGAAGCTCAAATACACCAGATAGTTCTTCGGGAAATATTGGGTTCCGTTGTGCCGGAGATGTTCAATAATCCTTTCTTTTAAGAAACTATCAATTTTATTAATAGTATAAAAATCAGATTGCCTCAAGAGCCAACAGGCTCTGTGGGGCACTTTTTATTGAGACACTATATATTCTTTTCATCCCTCACCTTATCCACAGCACTTTTTATACTTTTTTCCGCTACCACAAAAGCATGGATCGTTTCGGTCTGGTAATATATGGCCAGATGCTACTAGTTGTTTCTTCCAACTTGCCTTAACATTTTTTGCAACAACCTCCATGCGGTTATATGCATATCGATAGAAAGTCTTGAAGCTTTCACAAAAGTAGTCATAGTTCTCCCCTTCGGACCAATTACGGTTTCTCGGACAACCGCATCAAATACTTCGCATAAAAACATTCCGTATTCCTCTGGGGTAATATGGAATTTCCCTGGAGCAATATTTTTTTAGCTTTAAAATCCATGCAGGGAATAAACTGAATAAAATGAAACCGCTCTTCTATATAAAACTCCATTAAATCTTTAGCTTCCGAAACATTACTTTCATGAATAACGGATAAAATGTTAGATGGGGGTGTTATTTTGAAGACTAAATTCTTAATTTCATTTATGTTCATTATTTTATTTATCATTGGTTGTAGTAATGAACAAACTGTAAAAGTTACATCTGATGATATAGAAAAAATTAAACTCAAATTAGTAGAAAAGCAAGAAATAAGAGATGGTATAAGTTATACAATTAAATTAGTCAACGACAGCGACAATGTTATCAAGCAAAATAATGTTTATCTTTATTACCCAATTAAAACTGAAAACGGTTCTAAAGGAAATGAATTTAAAGTTGAAGCTGAGGGTAATAAATTAAACATTGAACCAAATGAAGAAGTAACTTTAAATGTTTTCACCCCATTTGTAGGAATGAGCAATCCAGAATTATTGATTGATGAACCTTCTATTGAAATTAAAGGTTATATAGAAAAAGTTGATATTTCACATTCTTTCGGTAAAGTTGGTGGCTTTGATTAATACTATTAATCCAATAACGAGGTCAGTGAACTAAAGAAGGGAAACCATATATCAAGGTTTCCTTTTAGTTTATCTAAATATCAACATTAAAATTTAACACAGCCAAAAAAATAAAAAACCAAGGAAGTATCCCGCCTTGGTCCTAACTATTATATGAAACTTGTTGATGGTTTTCATCCGATGTCTTTCGACTAAGGACTATCATAACAGATATACTAATTAATAAAGACAAAATAATTAATAGAAAAGGAATACGTGGATCCAACTTATATGTTAATCCTCCGATAATCCCTGCAGGCGAAATGAATACTAACACAAAAACCTGTAAGATTGAGGTTAGGTTTGCCCGTCTATCATCATCTATCGAATTAGCAACTGTAGATTCTAAGTATGGACTTGAAAAAAGTAATCCACAAGCAGACAATATCGTACTAAGAATAACAATGGCTATTGCTTTTGGTGCCGACACAATGATTAATAAGGAAGCAAGTATCGACAATCCAAAACCTAACATAATATATCGATTATTATATCGCTCATTTAATCGAGGAACTACATATATTAGTAAAACAAGCATACATACAGACGATACCGCTGGAAAAATCCCTATCATTGTATCGCTTATCTGTAATCGATCCACTAAATAGATTGAAAGATATGTTTGTTGCATTGTAATTTGAAAATTAAATAAGATATAAACAATAAAAATCAACAAAAGTGGTCTATTCTTATAAATGCTCTTGATACCATCAATATACTCTGCAGCTGCCTCTTTAAACTTTATTTCTGATACTTCTTGTTTCTTTCGAATGCCAATCTCCGTTTCATGTGTAGCAAAATGCCTTGCAATAACCATGATGGTCATACTAATACAAGCAATGATATACATAATCCGAACAGCTGGAACCAATGTAAAGTGACTTACTAACAGTCCCCCTAGTGGAGCAAATAACCCACCAACAATAGAGATAAATTGTAATACAGTAAAAACATATGAGCGGTCCTTTGGTTCTGTATCTTCAACCAATAAACAATTCCAGGCAATATGCGGAACCTTTTGAAAACTATTGACAACCGCAGCTACAACAAAAAACCAGAAGTTTTGCGAAATTGCCCAAATTAATGTTGCAACTGACCAGCTTACAACATCAAAAATCCAAAGCGCACTTCGTCTTCCTAAACGATCAGTCAAATACCCACTAAAAATTGAAGCGATGATTTGGACAAAAAGACCGAGACTTGTGATGATACCTATTTTCGTTTCATCTAATCCAAGCGCTAACATATAAACAGATGCATACGTAATAAATAGACTATAAGGGATAATAAAAAGCGGTTCGTACACTAAACATCCCTTTGCATTTCCTCTTAATTTTCTTACCATTCTGGCTACCTCTTTCCTACCCCAATTACTAGTCAACTAGATTCATTGATATAATCTTACTCAATTAGAGAAAAGAAAACCATCTTTTTATCTTTCCTATTTACTTTACTAAAAGTTTTGAGTTGTAAAGTACTAAATTTTTTTATTAACGAAAAAAAGGCTTTTCCCCATCGCTTAAACTAGGAGAAAAACCATACAAAAATTCTATTAATGGTACTTCTTATCATACCCTACCCTTCTAAATCTCGCTTATTGTATCCTATTACACCTACAACAGTTACAGTAAGCGCGACTATTGTCAGAATTGTTAACTTTACATAATTCACTTCTTCTACTGGTACTTGAGGAACATGACCAAAAGGTGATAGCTTTCCCATCCAGTCTGGAAATTGAAGTAAACTTCCCAAATAGACGACAAAAAATGAGTAACCCAAATACAAATAGCACAAACCACTAAGCTTTGGATAAATCCCTATAAACAGGACAGCAAGTGAAACCATGATCCACATTGCTGGTAAATAGACCATCGCTGCTTGAAACATGATTGTAAATGAAATGGTTTCTTCCATCACTTGGCTTCCTGCTGCCCATAGTCCAAATACAGAAAGAAACAACATAAGAAAGCCACCAATAACAGAGATTGTGATATAACTACCGATAATTCTAGTCCTTGACACCGCACGAGCAACTAAGTGTTCTGTACGATTCTTCTTTTCTTCCCCCTTAAGCTTAAGGATCATCATTAGTGCAGGTATTGTACATATCATTGAGATTACAACCATTAATAACGTGAGAAATTGCTCAGTTAATGAATACCCACTAACAGGTGATAGCAAGTCTTCCAACATTTCTATTTGTGCAAAAAACTCCTCTAGATCACCCAAAACAGATCCATAAGAGACGCCAAGTAAAAGCATACCAATTGCCCAGGCAATCATTCCTGTACGTTGCAATCTTACAGAAAGTCCAAACGGAGTACATAAAAACATAGAGGCATGTTTTCTGCCAGGTTTTGTTGGTAATAATCCAGAACCTAAATCACGTTTTGCATGTAGGTAAAGAGCAATTATCGTAATAAACGTTGATAGTAAAATTGTAAGTATAATCGGCCACCAATAATTATTTACATAAACCTCCGTGCCGAGTATCCATCCGAGCGGTGATAACCAAGATACACTAGGATTACTAACATCACCAATGGCACGAATTAAGTATGCTACAATAAGGACAGCAAAGGATAACCCGATTGTTCCTCTAGAATTTTCTGAAAGCTGTGCAAATAACGCAGTAATGGCTATAAAGAAGAGACCTGTTGCACCTAGTGCAGATCCATATAGAAGTGAACCTTGCAAATCCATACTTTCAATACCTAATAAATACAATCCTATCCCCGTCGTTATTGCCAAAAGCATATTAGCCAAGACTGTTACGATAACAGTTGCTGTTAGACTTGATAATCGACCAACTGGAAGTGATTGAATCAATTCACTTTGACCATCTTCTTCAACAGCACGAGTGTGTCTTGTTACAAGTAAGATACTCATAATTGCTACTACAATAGCAGTAAAAAGAAGCATTTGATGTGACATCATTGCCCCTTCGGTATAATTATCTAATCCATAACCAGGACCAACCATTGCAGTCATTGCTGGATTTCTCATTGTTTCAGCAATTGCCTGTCTTTCTTGTTCTGATTTATACATATTAGTAAATGTACCTGCTATGAGAATAGTAATGAACGATATCGAAACCACCCATATCGGAATCCGAATCCGATCACGCCTAACGGTAAATCGAACTAAGTTCCATGTCGATTCTAATAATTGACTTGCCATTACCTTGCACCTCCGGCTCCTAAATCGGATTCCTTAGTTGACGTTCGATAATGTCTCATAAATAAATCCTCTAAGGTTGGTGGAGCACTTTCTAATTTAACTATCCCAAATTGACTAATGTATTGAATCAATTGGTTTAATTCTTCTGTATCTACCTGAAAGGAAATTTCTTGATTTTTCACCTCAACACCATAAACACCCTTTACTTCAGATAATTTTGCGATTGGATGTTTTGTTTCAACTACTAAATTCGTACGGGTTAAGTGCCTTAGCTCTTGTAACGTTCCGGTTTCAATCATCTTCCCTTGACGTATAATACCAACCTTATCACATAATCGCTCTACCTCAGATAAAATATGACTTGAAAGCAACACACTTTTTCCTTCATTTTTTGCATCTAACACGCAGTCTTGAAATACCTTTTCCATCAAAGGATCAAGGCCTGATGTAGGTTCGTCAAGTATATACAAATCCGCTTCCGTTGAAAATGCTGCAACCAATGCGACCTTTTGCCGGTTTCCTTTTGAATATGTTCTACATTTTTTTGAAGGATCGAAATCAAATTTTTCTATTAATTCTTCTCGTCTCCTTTTATTCCCTCTTCCACGAAGTTTCACAAGCAGATCAATAACTTCTCCCCCGGTTAAATTTGGCCATAAATTTACATCACCTGGAACATAGGCTAGACGTTTATGAATCTCCACAGCATCACTCCACACATCCTTACCAAACACGTTTGCTTCCCCAGAGGTTGCTTTTATAATACCAAGCAATATCCGTATAGTAGTTGATTTGCCAGCACCATTCGGTCCAATAAACCCATAAATTTCCCCACTATTTACCTCGAGGTTCACTCCATCTAAAGCCGTGAATTTCCCAAACTTTTTAGTTACGTTTGTTGTGCGTAAAATAGCCATTTATGTTCCTCCTCTTTTCACCTTATTTATAAAAGCTTTTTTTGAGGATTTTTATATAATCATAAAACTCCTCGAAATAGGGTTCAAAATCAATGGAAGTAAGTTTCCTACCTTTTAAGCGATTCATTAAATCATTTTGAAATCCTTCAATTGACCATCGTATGAGTTGATACAACTTATTTATATCAATATCATCTTGAAAGAGTGATGTATCGACATTATCATATAATTTTTGAAACCCTAATGCTTGTAGTTCATCCATCCGCTCTTTTAAATGTGAAGGTAGTTCTAACTCATGATTAAGCAGGATAGATCCCAAAAAGCTAAAAACCTCTGGATGTTCAATATATGCCTCAAACTTTATACGGGAGGCTTGCATAAGTCGTTCAATAAAATCAGGTTCTTTTGAATCAAGTTGATTTAAATAGTTCCTTATTGTTATTTCAATACTGTATTCAATTAAGTATTGATACAATTCTTTTTTATTATTGAAATAATAAAAAAGCATCCCCTTTCCAATATTAGCCTGTTTTACGATTTGATTGGTAGAAGCTTGCTCATATCCGTTTTCTGCAAATTCCTTTAGTGCTGAATTTAAAATCCGTTTCTTTTTATCTTCAGGAAGATTGAAAAATGCCTCGTTTATTTTTACCACCTCTTGCACATAAAGTGGACCACCTTGGTCGATTAAATTGTAACACTCATAGACCACTCTGGTCCATAAGAGTTATTCGTGATTTTATGACATTTTTTTGGACTGATACATGACATTATTTTGACCTCTACTATACCAACGTAATCGCTAACGAAAATCACATCAAAAAAAGACCTTTCTCCTACTGTACTAAATTCAAACTAGGAGACAAGGTCTAACCATTATTTATCAGGATATGTTTCTCTTAAAAACTTTATAGATTGGGTAATTAGATTCTTAAGAACAGCAATATTAATGTCCGCTACTTTATTAATGTAAACACATGCTTTTCCGGACGTATGCTTTCCAAAATTCTCTAGCAATTTCTCACGTTCGGTATCTCCAGTTGCAAAATACAAACTAATTTTTGCTTTGCGAGGTGAAAATCCAACTAAAGGTGCATCTCCTTCGTGACCGGATGCATACTTATAATGATATGAGCCAAAACCAATAATACTAGGCCCCCACATTTTCGCTTGATACCCCGTTGTTTCAGTAAAAATATCTAGTAATTTATAAGCATCTTCTCTCTTTTTAGGGCTATCAACCTTTTCAATAAACTCTATAACACTATTGTCAGTTTCTTTTGTTTTTAGCTCGTACAAAGTTCATACTCCCTCTTACCATTTTTTTGATAGGTAACACTTGATTTCTTTATTTTTCCTTTATTAGCGGAAATTTCCCTTTTTATTCAAATACGTATATTCAGATATGTACACTTACTAAATCTCCACCTTGATTTTCTTCTAACAGATAGTTTTTTTAGAAATGTTACTAACTTAATACAAGTTGTTTCTCATTAACAATTGATAATGCTTCAAAATCTGCAACAATTGTAACATTTGGGTGTTTTCTTAAAATTGAAGCTGGTAGTTCCTCTTTTATGTCTTCTGTCAGTAACCGGTATAACACTTCAGCTTTCCTCTTACCTGAAACAAGTAGTAATATTTGCTTACTTTTTAAGATTGTCGAAATCCCCATAGATATAGCATGTGTTGGAACTTCCTCCAAGCCATTAAAATAAATAGAATTCGCTTTTCTAGTTGTATCTGATAGTTTCACAACACTTGTCTTTGAATGAAAAGAAGTACCTGGTTCATTAAATCCAATATGACCATTTTCCCCAATACCCAATAGCTGTAAATCAACTCCACCGAGGGAATCAATTAATGTTTCATATTCTTCACATTCCTTACCAGTATCCACTGCCTCTCCAGAAGGTATATGTGTATTTACGATAGGGATATTAATGTCGTTAAATAAATGTTCTTTCATATAGTATGCATAACTAGTAGGATCAGTTTCTTTCAAACCTATGTATTCATCCAAATTCACTGTATGAACATTCTTATAAGATGTCATATGTTCCTTATAATCTATAACTAATTGTTTATATGTTCCAACTGGTGTTCCACCTGTTGCCAGACCGAGAACCACATTCTGCTCTTGTTTTATCTTTTCAATTATTGTTTTGGCTGCAACTTTGCTCATTTCATCGTAATTTTCCACTTCAACAACTTTCATAATAATACCTCCATTAAATAAATTTACTCATTATTAATCATACTTACACATGCTCACACAATATGTAAACCATTGTTATCTAGTAATAAACCTTATGCTTATTTTAAAGCAAGCATATTCCATTTCAAGGATATTGTTTATTTTATTCAAATACCATTGATTTTGAGTACAGAATAATAATAATGTCCTGCATGACTGACATTTTAATACAAAAGGACAGTCTTTACTCGAAACTATAGGCAAGAGAATCAATTCCTATCTAAGAAACACAACCATTTAAAAAGTGAAAAGATAAAATTTTAACAAAGAGTTCTTTCTTAATAAAACATTAACAAATACAAGTGATAATAAAATAGAAAGGAGCGTGTATTGAAATGAACGAGATTGGTATTATTTTTGCTATAGTAGGCGGGGTACTTTCTTTTTTCTCTCCCTGTGTATTTCCTTTGCTACCAGCATATATTACACATTTGACGGGTGGAAAAGTTGAGGGTTCAAAAATTCAAGTGAGTCGAAAAAAATTATATTTACGGTCAATTGGGTTTATCATTGGTTTTAGTATTATTTTCATCGCACTAGGAGCGTCAGCTAGCTTTATTGGAAAAATATTAATGAATTACCGAGTACTTATTATGCAAATTGCTGGTTTATTAATCATTATATTTGGCTTACAGATGGCAGGGTTACTAAAGTTGAAATTTTTAATGAAGGAAAAACGAATTCAAACAGAACAAAAATCAAAAAATTTATTCAGCTCTATCTTACTGGGTATGGCATTTGCAAGTGGGTGGTCCCCTTGTGTAGGACTAGCACTTTCGTCCATACTGTTATTAGCAAGCTCATCCGATACATTAGCTCAAGGAATTTTCCTTTTAGGTGCCTATTCATTAGGAATGGCGATTCCGTTTTTGATTATTTCCGTAGTGATCTCTTATTCACTAAAAACGCTGCGAAAAATAAACAAATATTTATCTAAGATTGCATTTGCAAACGGAATGATCATGATATTCCTTGGTTTTCTTGTATTAAGTGGTCAAATGCAAAAGATTAGTGCTTGGTTGTCAGCGTATAGCTTATTTGAATTATAGAAAAGGTGATTAAGTTTGGTTCAACACAACCTTATTGGGAAATCAGTATTAATTGTAGAAGATGATCCTAAAATCCGTAATCTTGTTAAAATTTATTTGACAAAAGAAGGGTATGAAGTGATTGAAACAGTAGATGGACTGGATGCAAAGGAAAAAATTTTGCAATTTGACCCTTGCATCATCATTTTAGACCTTATGCTACCGGGTATTAGCGGTGAGGAAATTAGTAGGTGGATTCGTGAAGACTTAAAGAGTATGATGCCAATTATTATGCTTACAGCAAAAGCCTCTGAAAAAAACAAAATACAAGGGTTTAAGTTAGGGGCAGACGACTATGTTGTTAAACCTTTTAGCCCTGCTGAATTGATGGTGCGAATAGAGGCCGTCCTTAGGAGAACAGCAAGTCGATGTGGAAAACTCACTTTTACTGGATTAACTATTAAACCAACAAAGGGCGAAGCACTGATAGATGGTGAACTACTAGATTTAACTCATTTTGAATTTAAACTTCTCCATACATTTATGCAACATCCAGAACAGGTGTTATCAAGGGACCAAATTCTTACTTCTATTTATCAAAACAATGAAAAGACTGTTTCAGATCGAACCATTGATGTGCACATAAAACATCTAAGAGAAAAGATCCGAAACAAAACTCCTAAAGACTATATACAAACGGTAAGAGGAATGGGGTATAAGTTTGTGGGTCATTAAAAAACTTTCAAATTTGCAATCAAAGCTAGTCGCCCTTAATAGTATCGTGATTCTACTAGTCATCTTACTAGCAGGCTTCTCTGTCAAAGATTATGCTTGCTTTCTAGTTAATTCCGAAAACGTCTCGGGTGAGGAATTAGTTCAAACATTAAATGTTTTTTTAATCAAAGTTAGTGTTATTGCGTTTATTATTGCAGGTTTGTTTCATTATTTTACGGTAAAAAAAATCATCGATCCAATCAGACGATTGTCGCTAGCAACGAAACAGATTAAAGAGGGGAAAACACCTTCAAAAATTAGAGTTCCAGCTTCAGGAGAATTGAAAGAATTAACAGACGATTTTAATTCTATGGCTAAAACCCTTTCCACTGTCCAAGGTAATCGCGAAGAAATGCTTAAAGACATTGCACATGAATTACGAACTCCATTAACTAATTTAAATGGATATTTAGAGGCATTACAGAACAAGGTCATTGAAGGAGACCCCGAGTTATTTGGATCTTTATTAGAAGAATCGCGCCGTATTACAAGAATTGTAGAACTAATAACTGAGTTGAATACGTGGAATAATGGTTTTTTCTCAGAAAAGCCGTTTGAGCAAATATTTTTAAATAAAGTATTAACGGAATCTTTAAGAACCTTTCAGTTAAGAATTCAACACCGATTTGAAGATATTAATATACAAATCGATAAGGGAATAATTTCTGGAAATACTGATGGACTCATTCAAGTTTTCTCTAATATTATGCAAAATGTCCTTAAATATAACACAGGTAATACCCTAACAGTGACAGGCAAGAGGATAAATAAAAAATATATCATTACGTTTATACATCAAGGGCAATTTATTGATCCAAATAAAAAGGAACAGATTTTTGAACGTTTTTATCGACTTGAACAATCTAGAAGCACCAAATCTGAAGGAGCAGGTCTTGGGCTAGCAATCGCCAAAAGCATTATAACTGCTCATAAGGGAAAAATAGGATTACATACAGATGGAACGAATCATAAGTTTTGGATAGAGCTTACACTTATTGATGACAAAGCAAACTAAATATAATTAATTCCCTTAATCAATTCTTAACAATTACTAGCTATCATACTTAAGAAAGGAGTGTCTAAAGTGATATTTACTATAGAAGATGATCGGATACAAGGTCATTTGCAATTCGACAAGTTATCCATATCACCAAATGAAAACGTTGGTTATCGTCCATTTGAGTTGTTTGTTTCCTCACTAGTCGGTTGTAGCGGTACATTACTTCGAACTATCTTGACAAAAAAAAGAATTAATTATTCGAACATTGAACTCGAGGCTTCAGCTGTTCGAAACCCTACCATGGCAAACCGAATAGAGAAAATCGTGATAACAGCAAATGTTCAATCAGATCGACCAATAGAGAGTCAAACAGCAGAGAAAATTGCTTACTTAGTAGTTAAAAATTGTGGAATGATACAGTCTGTTAATGGTGCCATTGATGTTTCTTTTATCGTTCAATCTTTACAACACAATGGTGATAACCATTGACGTATTTTCAATTTGGTAACTTAACCATACCTGGAATTTGGATTTCTGCTGTCATTGCCTTAATCCTCAGTTCACTATTAAACAGATTTATTGGAGAAAAAAAAACGGAAGAATGGTTGATTAATGGATTCATTCTACTCTTTCTAGTTTGGAAACTTAGCTATGTGTTGTTCCATTTTTCTATGTTTATTGAAATGCCACTCTCTATCATTTATTTTAGTGGTGGATGGAAGGGGCAAATCCTTGCATTAGTGGTTGTTTCCATCTATTTACTAGTTTTTGCGGGAAAGAAATATCCATCTATATATAAAGAATCAACCAGAATTTTTCTCTTCTACTATCTAATTTATGAAATCACCATTAGCTTTTTAGAGAAAAACATTGTTGAGACTTTCTTACATTTTATTGTTTTTGCAGGATTTGTAGTTACACTTTTTTACTTAAAAAAGAAAGAGACTACTCTTTCACGTCAAATTGTCATTGTCATTTATATGCTTGAGCTACTAATTATTAGTTTGTTTCAACCAATTTTTACAATGGAATTACTAACCTTTACATGGCTTGCTGTCACGATGCTAATACTTACTAAAAAACGTTGAGGAGGAGTTAAATACGTGAATAAAAATTTACTCTCGATTGCAATCATTATCTTAGCTATTGCGATCATAATAGTCAATTTGACAAAAGCACCAAATACTGAGGCAGACAAAGAAATGAATTCTACCGAAGAAACGCAAACAAGTGATAGTGTTCAAGAGGTTGACTTAGGACAGGTACAGGAAGGTTCACCAGCACCTGATTTTACCTTATCAACAATTGACGGTGGAACTGTAAGGTTATCAGATTTCCAAGGTAAAAAAGTAATCTTAAACTTTTGGGCAACATGGTGTCCACCTTGTAAAGCTGAAATGCCTCATATGCAAAACTTTTATGAGAAAAACAAAGATAACGGAATTGAAATTGTTGCTGTAAACCTTACAAATATGGATAATGGGAAAGATGAAATTGAAAAATTTGTGAAGGAATATAGTCTAACTTTTCCAATTCCTCTTGATGAAACTGGTGATATTGGTGTGCAATATCAAGCATTTACGATACCGACTAGTTATATCCTTGATACAAACGGTGTTATAACAAAAAAAATCATTGGCCCTATGGATGAAGAAATGATGAGCAACCTGACAAAGGATTTAGACTAAATAAAATGTTTGATTAAAGCAAAATATAGGATAGCCATGCAAAATTGTTTTTTGCGGTCTATCCTATTTCTTTAATTGAACTTTAGGCTTCACCTAAAACCGCTTCAGCAATGTTCACTGCATGGTCACCAATTCTCTCAAGATTACTTGCAATGTCTACAAAAAATACACCTGCATCACCAGTACATACTCTTTCATTCAAACGTCCAATATGGGCTTTTCGTAATTTCCTCTCCATTTCATCAATGCCTTTTTCTTTTTCCAGCACCTTATTGGCCAGCTCTTGATCATTATTAGAAAGAGATTGAATGGCATTCTGAAAGGTTTCAAGCGTAAGTTGAAACATCTCATTTAGCTCCCCAATTGCTTCCTCTGAAAGTGTAACTTTTTTCTCCAGACGAAGCTCTAATAATTCGATAATATTTTCTGCATGATCACCTACACGTTCTATATCTCGTATCGTATTCATTAAGATATTATGCTCTTCGGAGTCAACAACAGTTAGTGATTTGGTGGAGATTTCCACTAAATAATTGGTTATCACTTTGTCAAAATTATTAATCGCCTCTTCGTATTGGTATGCAAGGGTAGCATGTTTGTTGTCTTTCGTATTTAGAAAATGGATTGCCTCAGAAACAGCGTTACCAGCATATTCTCCCATTCTTTCGACTTCTTTCTTTGCCTGTCCTAACGCTAAAGACGGAGACTGCTCAACAATCGCAGGATTCAAATGTTTCGTAGTCACGTCTACATAGGTATCCTCACCTGGTATGATCTTAGTGACAATCCATGCTAACGCAGCGATAAAAGGAAATTGAATAATTGTATTTACTACATTGAATGTACCATGAGCAAAAGCAATCGTCATTTCAGGATTTAAATTCATCGAAGCTTGTAAGAATTCAATAAACCTTGTATAAAGGCCTAGAATAATTAAAAAAATGATTGTTCCAATTAAATTAAACATTACATGAACTGCTGCTGCTCTTCTAGCTGATATTGATGTGCCAATTGCAGCTAATACAGCAGTTATCGTTGTTCCAATATTATCACCAAATAAAACTGGCAAAGCCGCACGTATATCCAATGCACCTTGTGAAAATAATTCCTGCAAAATTCCAATTGTAGCACTTGAGCTTTGAACAATTACAGTAAAAATTGTACCAACAACTACACCAAGAATTGGATTATTACTCATATTAACTGTTAGTTCTCGGAATTCTTCTAGGGATCGAAGTGGTTTCATCCCAGAACTCATTAGCTCAAGACCAAGGAATAATGCACCAAACCCAAACAAAATCATTCCTAGAGCATTTATGTTTTTATTTTTAAAGAAAAATAAACATAAGGCACCCGCTGCAATAATTGGTAAAGCGTATTCACCGATATCAATTCCAATAATAAATGCTGTTACTGTGGTTCCAATATTTGCCCCCATAATGACACCAATAGCTTGTCTCAGTTTCATAAAACCAGCACTTACTAGGGCAACCGTTAAAGCTGTTGTACCTGAACTTGATTGTATTATTACAGTAATAAAAATACCCGCTAACACACCCATGAAAGGATTTGTAGTAAACCGATCCAGAATACTCCTCAACCGATCTCCTGCTGCTACCTGAAGGCCATCACCCATATATTTAATACCAAATAGAAAGATACCAAGTCCACCGAGTAAACCAAATATCATTTCTTGGAGATTAAATTCCATAAAACCAAATCCTTTCCTCATTGTTAAATTTATTATCTTCTCAAATCTTGTGACCTATGCTTTTATTTAAATATCATTAGTCTTGTTTACCAAAAATAATTGAACAATAGTTACCCATCATAAAAATATGTAAGAAAAAAAGATGCAAATAGTTTAACGAGTTCCGTTTCCTATCGCAAAAGTTGAAAATGCAAGCGAAAAATATTTGTAAACCCTTTTGTATCTTTCCTAGCATTTATAAATAAAATGGCTCAGTACACTGTACTGAGCCATTTTTATATCAGTCGATAAAAGGATGCTGTTTCCCTCATCATGGTCTCTTAGGGTCCGTTCTTTTCGGTTGGGGAGCAAGTCAAAAACTGAGTTTGGTAATAAGCGGAATAATTTCTCTTAATTAGAAATTAGCACTTAAATAGAGCTTAAATAAAGGGAGTAAATTCTCCTATAAACCAAAAAAATATGAAAATAGTCTATTTTGCATTATATAAGTGGAAAATCTCCCTCTATATCCCCCGTAACTAGCTCTATTCTGCATCTTAACGGGAACATTTCCGCTTATATTAAATATCACTGGTTACACAATTAAGGATTAGACTTCTTATGTTTCAAATAAAAGCTATGTGAACTTCACTTAGATGCTTTGCTGGAAGCCTATTTAATGTTTGCGATAGTTAACGGAATCCGTTATGAACAGTTACCTTTTTTACTAACATTCCTTATACACGAAGGACAACAAATTGCCCCCCACCAAGGAGACTCCTTGTATAATCAATCTTCGCACTAGAAAAATATACTTGGTCTCGTTCATGGACCAAAAACTGAATTCCTTCTAACTCAGTAATTTCATCATTTTCTAAAGCTGACTCTTCCAGAGTCAGACGAAGCTGTGGTCCGCCTCAGCCAATGCCCATTGCTAATCGAACAAATGGTTTCTTTCCTTCATCAATAATATCTTGTACTTCACTTTTAATTCTTTCTAAAGCCGCTTGTGTTACTTGTACCATTTATATCCCTCCAAAGCCAAATTCACCTATAGGACTTAGGGAGCCCTATGGAGAGTATTGTTCCCTTTTCTATAATATATCGACCCAAATTTTAATGGCAGTTGCAAAGATTAATAAAGCTAAAATAACCTGTAGAACCTTTGTATTTACCTTTTTACCTGCCATCGCACCAAGTGGTGACGCAATCAAGCTTGCTATAACCATAATAAACGCTGGGAAGTAATCCACTTGTCCTGTCGTTATTTTACCAACAGTTGCTCCAATAGACGAAATAAACGTAATCGCTAATGATGAGGCGATTGTCATACGTGTTGGGATTTTTAACACAACAAGCATGATTGGAACTAATAAAAATGCTCCCGCTGCCCCAACAATCCCTGCTCCAAGCCCAACGATTAACGCAAGAGCAGCTGCTAGCCATTTGTTAAATGTCACTTGATCAAATGGAATGCCGTCAATTCCTTTTTTAGGAATAAACATCATAATCGCAGCAATTAATGCTAAAATACCATAAATTAAATTAATGCCACCCTCTGACATTAATTTTGAACCGTATCCTCCAATAAAGCTACCGATAAGAATACTTACACCCATGTAAACAATTAATGTTTTATTTAAATATCCGCCTTTTCGGTATGCCCAAACGCCTCCAATCGTGGCAAAAAACACCTGAACTGCACTTATTCCAGAAACCTCATGCGCACTAAATGCAGCTAATCCAAATATTGGTGGAATATATAAAAGCATCGGATATTTAATAATAGAACCCCCGATACCGAGCATCCCAGAAATATAAGAGCCAACAAAACCAATTAAGAAAATAGTAAGTATAAATGCAAAATCCATGCCTTCCTCCTTCTAAGAAAAGGGAACCTTGTTGGTTTCCCTTTTCTTGTTACCCTTATTCTTATCGAACTGCACAGCGGTTTGGACCAATTTCCATTTCACGTTGCTTTTCTACATCTGGGGTGATTTTACCCATATTCGTTTGACGAATTTCTTGATAAGCATTCGGTTGTGGCGGTAAGTTTTCAGTGACTAGCTTTCTAAATTCATTTTCGTCTTCAATGTTTAAGCCATGGTTTCTCGCAAATAGAGTTCCAAGTTTTTCTGCTACACTACCACCTTCATTTAATTCGTCAATAATCATAAAATGAGCTGGCAGAACCACTAATTCCTCAGATAATTCTCTATAACGTGAATATAGACTTTCACGCAAATCTCCTACCCAATCCTCAGCCAATCCAGCTAAATCAGGACGACCAATTGAATCGATAAATAAGATATCACCAGATAATAAAAATGCTGAGTCAATCACAAATGATGTTGATCCAATTGTATGACCTGGAGAGTATAGTGCATGAATATCTATTGCTGTATGACCGATTGTTACTACATTTCCACCTTCAAGTGCTGCGTACTCAAATGTAACTTCTGTCGCATCTTTTGGTGGTAACCAATATGTTGCATTTGTTTTCTCTGCAATTTGACGACCACCTGAAATATGATCTGCATGAAGATGTGTATCGAATACATGAGTAATCTTCACATCTAACTTTTTAGCGAAGTCTAGGTACGTATCAACCATACGAGTTGCATCGATAATTGCTGCTTCACCATTTGAAACGACCATATATGATAAGCAACCTTTTCCAATACGAACGAATTGATAGAGTTCTCCGCCATCTTTTAAGTCTCCAACTCTAACTGGCTCTAAATGCTCACTCCATGCTTTCATTCCACCTTGTAAGTATGAAACTGTTAATCCAGCGTCTGAAAGCATTTCTGCCACCATAATCGAAGAACCTTCTTTTGCACAAACCACTAATACCTCTTTATTTGAAGGAATCTTTTCAAGAATCTCTTCCACACCATCAAGTAGTTCGAAATATGGAATATTTAAATAGTTAAAATTCTCCCCTTCAATCTTCCAATCTTTAAAATCACTTTCATTACGTACATCTAAAATAAATAACTCTTCTTTATTGACAACTTTTTTTGTTACCTCTTTTGAAGTCATGACATTTACAGCCATTACCTTACCCCCTACGGTATATTATTTGTTAAAAAAAATTAAAATTTATTAATCTTTTCTTTTTTAAGGTCAATTTGGTCCATTATATATACTTATTAGTATTTAATTAAAACGTTAACGTCACATCTGCATCTTTTGCAAATTCTAGAAAGGTTACAGCTCCACCTACTTCAATTCCATCAACAAATGCTTCCTTCTCTAATCCCATCACATCCATTGTCATTTGACAACCAATCAATTTCACACCTAGTTCTTGAGCCATTTCGAGCATTTCAGGAATTGCAGGTACATTTGCTTTCGCAAAACCTTCAGCAAAATGTTCTTTACCTTCTGGCATTGGAAGTTGATTATTCGCTTCTTTATGAATTAAATTTAAGCCTTCAAATGTGAAAAAAATGGCTACTTCTTGGTCTGTTGCCGCTGCTGCGGTTGCGATATTAAATACTTTATATGCATCAAATAATCCACCATTACTTGCGATAATTGCTACTCTATTACTCATTACAATTTCCTCCTTAGTTTTTAAGTGCCAACATGATACTATTTGGATCATAGCCAACAACCCATTTACCATTCACTTCTGTTTGTGGAACGCCCATTTGGCCTGTTTTTCTCATTAGTTCTCGCATCATTTCAGGCTTTGTTTCTACATTGACTTCTTGAAACGGGATATGTTGATCAGAAAGAAAATTTTTTAACATGACACAATATGGACATCTAGTCGTTGTATAAACTGTTACATTTTTCATATCTATCTCATCTCCCCTTATTTAGTAATGCTTGTCGTTTCATATGACCACTGACTCATACCTGGTACAACGTTTTTAACATTTAAAAAACCATTTTCAGTTAGTTTTTGAGCCGCCAAGTCACTACGACTTCCAGTACGACAGACAACATAAATTTTATCATCTTTACTTAATTCATTTAAACGACTTTCTAATTCACCCAGTGGTATAGAAATTGCGCTTGGAATATGATTGAATGCATATTCTGCTGCTTCTCTTACATCAAGAACAACAATGTTCTCATTTGCTGTTATTCTCTTTTCTAGTTCCTCATTTGTTGTTACATGTGGGTGCTTTTTCTCAATTGTTTCATCTGATGAAGATTTTCTTAAATAATGCTTTAAGACTTCTCCTTCTTCCAAAGTCCCTAAGTATTGGTGACCAGTACTTTCTGCCCATGCTTTCATGTCAGCTTTTGATCCTTTGTCAGTTGCTTGGACTTCTATGACATGCCCTGATTCTAAGTTATTCATAGCCTTTTTTGTTTTTACAATTGGCATTGGGCATGCTAATCCCTTTGCATCAAGAATCACATTTGCTTTAATCGTCTCCATTTAATTAACCCCCATTTTATATACCACAACGGGTATAATTTCGTTTAAAAATTTTTACATAACTAGCCGAAATACTTATCTACTTACTTTATAGTACATCAGCTAGAACAATTCAATTATTCTACCGTACCTTCCCAAGAAAGCATTCCACCAGTCATATTAATCACTTTAAAACCTTGAGCTTCTAGGAATTGAGATGCACTGCCACTTCTACCTCCAGAGCGACAAACCATGATATATTCTTTTGATTTATCTAATTCATGCTTACGAAATTCTAATAAACCGAGTGGGATATTAACTGCTCCGGGTATTTTACCAGCTGCAACCTCATCTACTTCACGAACATCAATAATGTCTAATGCTTTTCCTTCAGTAACTAATTTTTCTACTTCTTTAGCAGTCATTTGTTTCATTGTCATTTCCTCCTGTTGTGATATTAAGACCAAGCACTCATGCCACCTTTGACATTTGTAACTAGCTTAAATCCATGTTTTTTTAGTAATTTACTTGCCTTGCTACTTCTCATTCCACTTTGACAAATAACAACTACTTCTTTTTCCTTTGAAAGCTCATTTACTTTTTGAGCTAATTGATGCAAAGGAATATTTTTAAACCCACGAATATTGTTCCCGCGGAACTCTGCAGGCGTCCTGACATCAATATATTGCTTTGATTTGTCATTTAATTGATTCTTAAGGTCTGAAGTCGTAATTTGTTTTACTCCCTTTACAGGTAAAAAGCGCTGGATCAAAAAGAAAGCTATGAGAGCTAGAAATAAATAATTTACATATTCCATTCTGTGTTCCTCCTAAATAGTAAGGGGATATTCCCTTACCTAGATGAATAAATTCACATTACCTTCTTGTGCATCTGCTAAATACGCAGCAACACCAGCGTATTCGATATTATCTAAAAGTTCTTCTTGTTTTAACCCTAATAAATCCATTGTCATCGTACAGGCAACTAACTTCACGTCTTGTTCTTGAGCCATTTCAATTAACTCTGGAAGTGGCATTGCATTATGCTTTTTCATTACGTCCTTAATCATTTTAGGACCGAATCCTGCAAAATTCATTTTTGACAATCCCATTTTATCTGCGCCACGAGGCATCATTTTACCAAACATTTTTTCCATGAAGTTCTTTTTCATTGGAATATTTTCATCTTTACGTAACGCATTTAATCCCCAAAATGTGTGAAATATTGTTACCTCATGATCGTAGGCAGCAGCACCATTTGCAATGATATATGCTGCCATTGCTTTGTCATAATCACCAGTAAATAAAATAATTGTTGTTCTTTTTTTATCTGCCATATAGACCTCCAACTAAAAATATTTTCACATTTACCCGTACAGGTATAATTTTTTTCAAAAAAATTATCCTTTTTTAATCCAAAATTTCAATACTTCATTTTCTTCTTCATGTTTCACAAGTTCATGACCACCAGACTTCGCCCACGCAGCTAGGTCATTTTTCGCGCCTTTATCAGTAGCATGAATTTCTAGAATTTGACCTGACTCAAGTTCATTCATCGCTTTCTTTGTTTTTACGATTGGCATTGGACATGCTAACCCTTTTGCATCTAACACTTTTTTTGCATTCATCTATAATTCCTCCAATTACATTATAGTTATCTTTTAATTTTTATTTTTTATTACCATTACCCCTATAGGTATATTACTAAACTTAAAAAATAATGTCAACCCAAAAATAGAACTTTACATCTAACGAGATGTTACTATCTATTTTTGGGTTAAAGATAATATGTTACCAACGGTTCTAAAGAAAAAGTGGCATACTAAAAGAATTTTTGAATGAGTAAAATAACTCCTACCAGGAGCCATAGGAACACGCCAGGTCATATTGGTGGTTTAAACTTTGGGCGAGATGCCTTTTGACTGATTCCTCAGGTTCCATTACCACAGTTTTTTTGATTGGTCATTTTATCACCCTATCATTATTGCTTTTTAATCCAAAACTTAATAACATTAGCATTTTGTTCTGTTTGTAAGATTGTATGGCCAGCATTTCTTGACCATGCCGGAAGATCATTTAATACACCTTTATCTGTCGCATGAAGCTCTAAAACTTGTCCACTTTCAAGTGTTTCAATTCCCTTTTTTAATTTAATAATTGGCATAGGACAACTTAAGCCACTAACATCAACAACTGAATCTACTATAATCTCATTTTTATCAACAACAACTGTCTCCCCAGAGTCATTTGTCGTTGTTTCCACATCATTACCAATTTTGCTTCCATAAACAGAGGAATATGTTTTCCATCCTCCATCCAAATTTTTCACCTTAAACCCATTGTTCTTTAAAATTCTACTAGCTAAATAGCCTCTTAATCCAACTTGGCAGCTTACGTATATTGTTTTATCCTTTGGTAAATCTTCCAATCTAGTTCGTAGCTCATTTAACGAGATATTTTGTGAACCCTCGATAAATCCAAATTCACGTTCCATTGGTTCGCGAACATCAATAAGCAGTCCACCATTTGCAATAATCTCATCTATTTCATGCCACTGAACTTGTTCTAATTCACCATCGCTAATATTCGAGGCCACATACCCCGCCATGTTTACAGGATCCTTTGCGGATGAGAATGGAGGCGCATATGATAATTCTAGATTTGTAAGGTCTTCTACTGTTAGTCCACCTTTAATTGCTGTAGCAATGACATCAATTCGCTTATCAACACCGTCAGCTCCAACAGCTTGTGCACCAAATATTTTACCTGTTTCTTTATTAAAAATTAATTTTAACGCGATTGATGCAGCACCTGGATAGTAACCAGCATGTGAGCTTGGATGAATATGAACAACTTCATATGGCACACTTAGGCGCTTCAATGTCTTTTCATTATTACCGGTAGCTGCAACTGTTAAGTCAAATACTTTCGCTATAGACGTTCCAAGCGTTCCTTGATATTTCTCTTTTCTACCCATGATGTTATTTGCTGCAATCCGCCCTTGACGGTTAGCTGGCCCAGCAAGAGGGATCATTGCCTTTGTACCACTAATATAATCAACTACTTCTACTGCATCACCAACAGCATAAATGTGCTCGTTTGATGTTTGTAGAAATTCATTAACAATAATTCCACCACGCTCACCTATCATTAATCCTGCAGACTTAGCAAGTTCATTTTCAGGTTTTACACCGATTGAAAGAATCGTCATATCGGTATTTATTTCAGTTCCATCTGCTAGAATAATCTTCTTGCCATTATCTGCAAAAGAATTTACACCATTTTCAAGAATTAAGTTTACACCCTTTTCTTTTAAATGAGTGTGTAAAATACTTGCCAATTCAAAGTCAATTGGTGCCATGATTTGCTTTGCCATCTCAATTAAGGTTACTTCAATTCCTCGATCAACCAAATTCTCAGCCATCTCAATACCAATAAAGCCGCCACCAACTACAACTGCTTGTTTTGGTTTTTGGTTATCGACATAGCCTTTAATCTTATCTGTATCGGGAATATTCCGTAATGTAAACAAAGTCTCATTTTCTTTTAATCCAGGAATAGGTGGAACAATCGGTCTAGCTCCTGGTGATAGTAGTAGTTTGTCATATGTTTCATCATATACTTCGCCATTTTTTAGGTTTTTAATTGAAACAGTTTTCTTGTCAGGATCTATGCTCATGACTTCACTTAAATTTCGAATATCTAACTTAAAGCGTTCTGACATACCCTCTACCGTTTGCACTAACAATTTACTTCGATCTTTGATTGTTTCTCCAATGTAATAAGGTAGTCCACAATTTGCAAATGAAATATATTCACCACGTTCGATTAAAATGATTTCTACATCTTCACTAATTCTTCGTAATCTTGCAGCTGCTGTTGCTCCCCCAGCTACTCCGCCTACAATAATTACTTTTTGTGTCATAATCATGACCTCCTAGGTGTGATAAAATAGTTGATTTATTAAATTAATTTTAGAAATTATATAAGTATCATCACAATTTTCTACTTTACAGGAGTGAGTTGAAATTCAATTACCGTTACCCCTAAGGGTATTTTACCAGGTAAAAAAAAGAAAGTCAACTTACAATCTAACCTACCTACTTTTCACCAGTAAGTTGACAGCTTCTTTAATTAACTCATCAGTTTTTTCCCCTTTATGCTCAGCTTCTAGAACACATTCAACTAGGTTGGAGCTAACAATTACACCTACTGTACGGTCTACAGCAGACCTGACAGCTGACAATTGTGTAATAACATCTTTACACTCCTTATTGTCTTCCATCATCTTAAGAATACCTCTAAGCTGACCTTCCATTCGTTTCACCCTATTTTTAATTTGGTCATTATATTCCATTTGACATTCTCCTCTCTTAAGCAGATTTTGCTTTCAGATGTTTATTACAATTGCATTCTGTTACAGCATAACCTATTACATCATAACCTCTTTTTCTAAGAAACCTGATACTAATGTTTTTTTCAAGCTGATCTGCAGCTACAATGTGAATCTTCATCTTAGGTATTTCATGATAATTTCTTTTTAAGTATGCGACTGGCATTGTAATCGCAGTTGGGATCGGATCCTTATAGGAAAGATTGTAGTCTCTAACATCAACAATTTGTATCGACCTGTCATCATTATTACATAGGGTTGTACACCGGACTCCACGAACAGGGATATATCGAATATACAATCCTGCTAATAGAGCAATTACTGCTATCATAATCAATATATACATGTTTTTAACCTCCTTAATCAACATTAAGGAAAATAACTGACAAGGGTTATAATATACCCTAATAGGTATATTGTCAACCATTTAACTCAAAAATATACGTATATCTTATTTTTCCTTTTTCATTAGTATTAATACTGTTAATTTGGGTGAAAATGTAATAATGTTCAGAATTGTATTTAAAGGAGATTGTTAGTTTATGACTTCAAAAACAAGAAAAAGATTTATTAATAGTGGTAGTTTTGTATTAGGATTTGGATTTTTAGGTGCTTTGGATGGGATTATTTTTCATCAGTTATTGCAATGGCATAGTGTGTACATGGCAACAGATAGACCTGGACAAATTGTGAGTGATGGACTATTTCACTTGGCTGTGACAATTACACTCGTTGTTGGAGGTATTTTATTGTGGGTAGCTGGGAACCCGTCAACCGTTTCGAGCGGAATTCGCCTGTTGCTTGGATCATTTCTTATAGGTGGGGGAGTATTTAATTTAATAGAAGGAATCATTAATCATCATTTACTACAAATTCATCGTGTAAAGCCAGGTGATCCAAATGCGATACTGTATGACCTAAGCTTTCTAGGTTTAGGGCTATTATTAGTAGTCGTTGGTTATCTAATTAGGCGGAGTAGAAATTCACCCCAAAGTGCAAGAATATAATATTTCAAGAAAGGGGAATGACATTGTATAGAGTCATTAGCTTTTTTGTCATTTTTTCATTTGTATCCATTATGCTTTACTTCCATCAACAAAATCGCCATGATGCAATATCAGTCCATCATGTAATACAGGAAAATGAAATTCCTTCCACTTATTCTGATGCCATCCCTTCTATTACTGGCTCTGTTAGTCAAGATGCATCGGGAACATGGCTGTTAGAAATTCAAACCACTCACTTTACCTTTACACCTAAGAAAATCGGCTCTCAAGAAGAATCTTTCCATGAAGGTCACGCACATCTTTATATTAATGGAAAAAAAATTAATAGAATTTATGGTGAATACTATAACCTTGATACGTTAACCCCTGGTACATATGATATTAAAGTGACACTAAATGGAAACAATCATGGAGTACTAACTTATGATGGAAAGGAAATTGCGTATAGTGAAACATTTATTGTTAAAAGAGGTAAAGTAAATGATAATTAGTTTTTATAGTTTGGAAATCGTAAAAGAAGAGCGGAGTATTCTAATTGAGGTTGGTATCAATGATGAACGATTTTGAGTATTAAGGGTTCAAAAGTGTTCTTCATGGCCTTGATGAAAGACACTTTTGAAGAATTATTATGCTAAAGTGTTCTTCATGGACTTGATGAAAGACACTTTTGCAAAATTATTACAACAAAGTGTTCTTCATAGCCTTGATGAAAGACACTTTTAAGGATTTTTAACGCCAAAGTGTTCTTCATGGCCTTGATGAAAGACACTTTTGAGAATTTTTAACGCCAAAGTATTCTTCATATCCTTGATGAAAGACACTTTCGAAGATTTATTACTCCAAAATGTTCTTCATAGCCTTAATGAAATACACTTTTGAGAATTTTTAACACCAAAGTGTTCTTCATGAACTTGAAAGACACTTTTGAGGATTAAGAATGTAGAAGTGTCTTTCAGGGCTCAATAACACATTGAATAAGTCCTTTACAGTCTTGAGGGTAAAAGTTCATATACTTTTATTAATACAATTAATCAATCTTACTTCAATATCCTTAGCCAACTCTTTTAATTCTTCATTTTGGAGCATACTTATGAGTGCAGTTGGTTTTGGCATCCCAATTTTTGTTTGACCTTCATCATCATATATAACAATCTTACATGGTAAAAAGTATCCTGCCATTGTATTTTTAGTTAAAACCCTCTCGGCCTCAAATGGATTACACACTTCAAGGACTTTAAAATCCTTTTGAAAATCCAACCCTTTTTCTTGTAGCTTTTCTTTTATATCAAACATCCAAAGTATCCCGAATTTTTCCTCTTTCAAGCTTACTTCCAAACTTTGAATCGATTGATCAATACTCTTATCTGTTGCTACTGTATAATCAAACAAAATATGCAACTCCTTTACCATGCTTTTATTCCAACATTTTCGCTAGGGCCACTTTTTAATGCGAAATATCTGTTGCGATTCGTACTCCTAAACTCCTGATTAGAGGTACAGACGGACGCCACCCTTGAATTGAGTGCTGAATCATAATAAGCTAACTATGCAGGTTAGTACCAACCATCTCTTTTTTCCAAATAATCCGAGTATTGATGTCAGAAAAACAATCATAGCAAGGTTTAGCTCTAATACTCGTTCTGTGTCCCATTCATAATTTAACTTATTCATTCGATTAGTTATCTCTTCTTTACTTTTTCCAGAAAAATTTCTAATATTCTGTTCCGTATTTTGCTGGATCTTATCATTTACTTCAAGGACCGTATTTCTATTTACCTTAGTGGTAGTAGGCGGAAATAAATACTTGACGGATTTCATTTTTCTTCCGCCAATGAGTTTCATACTTAGTTTATTTTTCATATGGTATTCTAGCCATTGAATCTTTTCAGTGAGCAGATTATAATTCATAGTATACACATAGGAATAAGGCATTATCTAAAGGAGGTACTAGTTTTGAATTTGATAAAACGTCTTTTAATAGAAACATGTCCAAAATGCAATCAAGAGTTGGACACAACTACTTCAGATTCATATAAAGCAGTTGTTGTTAAATCCTGTCCAAACAACCATTTCAAGAAGGAATTTCATCCTGCACTTGAGACTTACATTGAAAGTGAAAAAATCAGTTAAAATAAGATATCTGACCAAATTTTAATAGATGTAGCTAGTATTAAAGCCGCCAGAATCCATTTCAGGATTTTGGTGTTTACTTTTTTACCAACGTTTGCTCCTATTGGAGATGCGATTAAACTAGCAACGACCATAATCAATGCTGGGTACAACTCAACCTGACCTGTTGTAATTTTCCCAACTGTTGCCCCAATAGACGATATGAAAGTAATCGCTAATGAAGAAGCAATAGTCATTCTTGTTGGTATTTTTAATACGACAAGCATAATGGGCACTAATAAGAATGCACCAGCTGCTCCTACTATCCCTGCCCCCACTCCAACAACTAAAGCTAAAATGGCCGCTACCCATTTATTAAATTTCACTTGTTCCAGTGGTATTTCATCAATTCCTTTTTTAGGTAAGAGCATCATGATTGCGGCTGTCAACGCTAAAATACCATATACAGTATTGATTCCTCCTTCTGTCATAGCCCTTGAGCCGTAACCGCCAACAAAACTTCCTATTAATATTGCTACGCCCATATAAATAATTAGTGTTTTGTTTAAATAACCACCTTTTCGGTAAGCCCACACTCCTCCAATTGTTGCAAAGAACACTTGAACCGCACTTATACCTGAAACTTCATGTGCAGAAAATGCTGCCAATCCGAATAAAGGGGGAATATATAATAGCATTGGATATTTAATAATTGACCCGCCAATTCCGACCATACCTGATATAAAGGAGCCAATAAAACCGATTAAAAAAATAACGATTAAAAACTCCATAAAATTCCTCCTAAGAAACGAAAATGCCTTGTTACGGCCGACAATAAGGTGGCTGACTCCTTGTTGTCGGCTTATATTCAAACTAAATTTACGAAAGACATGTCGCCTATACTAAGTTTCACCCTTTTTTCATCCAAAATTTAAAAACACCATTATCCTCAGCTTCTTGTAACAACTCATGTCCTCCAGATTTAGCCCAGGCAGTTAAATCACTTTTTGCCCCTTTATCTGTTGCATGAATCTCTAATACCTGTCCCGATTGTAGTGTATCAATTTCTTTTTTTGTTTTAACGATTGGCATTGGACACGCCAATCCCTTACAATCCAAAACTTTATCTACTTGTATAGACATTTTTTTCACCTCTATCTTACTGCACAGCGATTTGGTCCAATTTCCATTTCCCTCTGTTGTTCTTCTTCTGGTTTAATTTTCCCCATATTTGTTTCACGAATTTCCTGATATGAGTTAGGTTGGGGAGGTAAGTTTTCTGTAACAGTTTTTCTGAATTCATTTTCATCGGTAATATTCAGACCATGGTTTTGCTGATATAGAATTCCTAATTTTTCAGAAATACTACCATTTTCATTTATTTCATTAATTCCCATATAATGGGCTGGAAGAACAAGTAAGTCATCTGCTAGTTCTTTGTAGCGCTTATATAATGTTGTTCTGAGGTCACCTACCCAATCTTCCGCTTTACCTGCTAAATCAGGACGACCGATTGAATCAATAAATAAAATATCGCCAGTCAGTAAATATTGGTCATCAACGACAAATGATGTACTGCCGATTGTATGACCTGGTGAATAGACGGCTTTTATTGTTGTGTCACCTATTTTGTATTCATCTCCATCATGGATTGGTTGATACTCAAAATTGACTTCCTCAGCATCCTTAGGAGGGAGTAGATAGGTTGCACCAGTTTTTCCGGCTAGATTTCTACCACCAGAAATATGATCTGCATGTAAATGTGTATCAAAGATATGAGTTAGGGTAATTTTTTGACTTTTTATCAATTCTTCGTATGGCTCAATCATTCTGTTCGTATCAACCATCGCGCCTTTTCCATTAGAATCAATTAGATAAGAAAGACACCCTTTACCAATACGGACAAATTGATATATTGCCCCACCGTTTTTTAGAGTCCCAACTTTAATTGGTTCTAAATGTTCACTCCAAGCCTTCATTCCACCTTCGACGGAGAAAACGTCGGTAAATCCAGCTTCAGCAATTTGCTCTGCAACAAATTCAGAAGATCCACCTTTGGCGCAAACAACATAAATGTCCTTATTTTTTGGTAACCTATCTAAAATAGAGTCGACCCCTTCTAATAATTCAAAATAGGGAGCATTAATAACCTCTACGTTTTTACCTTCAATTTTCCAATCATCGAAATCATCCGTATTACGAGCATCTATAATAAACACATCTTCATGATTGATAATTTTGTTAGCTAATTCTTTTACGGTAATCGTTTTTACACCTGTTGTTGTTGCCATTGTTTACCTCCTTAGAAAGTTAGAGTTACGTCAGCATCTTTAGCGAATGTTAAGAATGTTACCGCACCACCCACATCGATCCCTTCAACAAACTCTTCCTTCTCTAAACTCATGACATCCATCGTCAATTGGCAGGCAATCATCTTTACACCCATTTCACTTGCCATTGATACTAATTCCTCTATTGGAGGGAAGTTAGCCTTTTTAAATCCCTCTTGAAAATGTTCTGTTCCTGCAGGCATTGGTAGATTTTTGTGTGCTTCTTTATGAATAAGATTTAAACCCTCAAAAGTAAAAAATATACCAACCTCAGCATCTGTTGCAGCAGCTGCAGTTGCAATATTAAACACTTTATATGCATCAAACATTCCACCGTTTGCAGCAATAATCGCGACTTTCATCAATATTACCCCCTATTTTGTGGTTGTTTCAATTGGCCCCTTCCAGTCTTTCATACCTGGAATAACATTTCTGATATTTTTCAATCCTTTTTCGGTCAACTTTTGAGCAGCAAAATCACTGCGCTTTCCAGTCCTGCAAATGATATGAACATCTTCAGAATTCTTTAGTTCCTCAAACCGTTGTTCAAGTTCACCTAATGGTATATTAATCGCACCTGGTATATGTCCAAATGCATATTCTGCTGGTTCTCTTACATCTAATACAGTCACTTTTTCATTTCCTTCTATTTGTTTGAGAAGATCATCTAAACTAATCACATCTGGGTGCTTTATTTCGGTTTTTTCTTCTTCGGAACTCGCTTTTCGTAAATAGTGTTTTAATGTTTCTCCCTCTGTAACAGTTCCTAAATATTGCTGACCAGTACTTTCTGCCCATGCTTTTATATCAGCTGTTGATCCTTTGTCAGTAGCTTGAATCTCCATTACTTGTCCTGGTTCAAGTGTGTTCATCTCTTTTTTTGTTTTCACAATTGGCATTGGACAAGCTAAGCCTTTTGCATCTAGAACCTTATTTACTGTAAGTTCCATTATCATTCTCCTCCTTTACATCGTTAGTATCTTTCTATATTAGGACAGCATACCATCATATTCTTTTGTCAATTTTTCTAAGTAAACCAATAAATACAAAGGGTTTATGGAAATAACACAAAATTCATATTGGTTGAAAATAACTGACATAGACTCTAAAACACATTTGTCCCATTATAACGATTTGATGCCAATGCCTTCGTTTCCGTAATCCTATAACTTACAAATTATGGAAGTATATTAAACAAATTTCTGGAAAAAATAGTAAAAAGCAAACCAGAAGGATGAATTTATATAATGCAACGTTCTCAGAACACAAGATATGACTTAGTCAATACAACCGCTATTACAAGTAATTTTATGCATTTTAGAAATCCATGGATTGTTGCATGGTGGTCTTTAGCTTTTCCAGGTTTCGGCCATTTTCTTGTAAATAGTTTTATATGGGGATTTATATTAATGAGTTTCGAATACCTTATCAATACATTAACGAACTTAAATACTTCAATTTTTTATTCCATGTTAGGAAGATTTGAAGAAGCAAAACAAGTGCTAAATTTACGATGGTTCTTTCTTTATATCGTTGTCTATATTTTTGCAGTTTGGGATAGTTACCGCAGAGCAGTTGATCTCAACAAGGTTTATCAACTAGCATACAGTCAATTCAAGAGTATCAATCCTCTTCATTTGTCAGCAATGGACATAAATCTTCTTGAGAAAAAATCTCCGTTGATTGCCATGATATGGTCTTTTTTAATGCCTAGCTTAGGATGGATTTATCTTCAAAGAATTTGGTCATTTTTATTCCATTTAGTTTGGTGGATGGTTATTTTATATAACTCCCGTCTTCTTGAAGGGATATTCTACACAATGATTGGTGAGTTTGATCAAGCAACACACTTATTAGAACCACAATGGGTTTTATACCTTCCATCGATTTATGGATTTGTCTTGTATAGCACATATTCCTTTGCTGTTGAAAATAATCGACTCTTTGAACTCTCTCAATCGCGTTTCCTTCAAAATCGATATCAATTAGGTAGCCTTGATAGAATGTTTATAGGTAAGGAGAATTAATATGCATGTTGTCGCTTCATTTGAATATTCAACTGAATTAGAACTAGCAATTCAAAAACTTCATGAAGCAGGAGTAAATGAAGAAAACATTATTGCTATCCCATTAGATAAAAGTGTTGATAAACCGCAATTATTTGATACAATTCATCATTCTGATGGGAAAAGTATTCTAGACGTAGGTTTAATTTTTGGATGTATTTTTATGCTATTAGGAAGCATCTATGGTTTTATCTTACAATGGGGACCAGTTATTTGGGGATTAATAGGGCTAATTTTTGGATTAACAATAGGAATTTTATTAAAACTACTCATTATTAAGAATGAAGGAAAAATGACGAATAAAAAATGTACAGAAGTTTTTTTAGCTGTAAGATGTAAAGAATCTCAACTTGAGACAATTAAGTCAATTTTATTTAAACATTATGCTTTAGGTATTGGTTGTACTATCTAAAATAAAAAATACGATACAATAAAGTAAAGGGAAGTAAAAAACACTCATTGAATGTTTTAACTTCCCCACTTATTACATTCTAGATTTATCGAATTAGTCTCTGCCACGATTAATGTCTTCATTCTCCATACCTGATGGGCCATTAATCTCTTCTTCCATGTCATTACCGCCACCTATTTGTTCATGCTCTCCAATTTGTCCTCTTTGATCGTCAGCACGATTAATTTCATAATTGTCATTATCATCAAATTGATTATTTCCTGCATTACATCCTACAAGTGCCATCATGACTAAAGTAAATAAGATAATAACTTTCTTCATATAAATAACCCTCCAAAAAATATTAGTTTCTTGGAGTTAATATCCCCTCAGGTCATCCTTTTCATTCACTACATGTAATACTACTCAAAATGTTTCAACATAAGTTCGATTACTTTGTGAGATAATTCGATTACTATATGAGTGAATGACAAAAAACGTTAATGTTACAAATGAAATGACCATAACGAAAACGAGTATTGAAATCATTCCCCATATATCATAAAGATTCCCAATTATTAACGGACCCACCATTCGACCAGCACTTGCAAATCCTCCTGATATACCAAGATAAAACGGTGCCGCATTCCCTGTATTTTCTGAAAAGTATAATGGAATTGGAGGTAAGATTAGCATTTCGCCAATGGTACATACAACCATTCCAATCATGAAGTAAACATAGTTATCATGTAAAAATACCAAGAATGAATAGCCAATCACACAAAAAATAGCTGCTGCTACCAATTGCGAATTAATTGTCTTTGCCATAGTATTTTTAAGAAATGTTGTTATCGGCTGTCCAGCTAAAATGACAATTCCATTAATTGTCCATAAGAAACTATAAACGGAAATATCATAACCTGACTCAACAAGATATGGACCAACCCCGGTTCCCCAGAAATTAAAGGTAATCCAATAAAAAGTTGCACCTAAGGATAAAAATAAAAATATACGGTAATTTGATAGAAGTTGTATTGGTGTTTTATGTTTTGCCATTCTTCCTTTAGATACTTCAATATTATTACTAGAATCCTGCTTCATAAAGTAAAACAGAAAGAATGTGAAAAACAGCGTAATAGAGCCCGTAACTAAATAGGTAAGTTGAAAAGATATGGACGCCAGCAACCCACCACCAGCTGCTCCAAACGCAAGACCTAAGTTATTGCACACATATACGAAGTTGAAAAGACGCTTTCGATGTTCTTTCCATCTAAATCCTATGTAAGAATGGATTCCAGGCATGGTAATTCCATTCATCATCCCTAGTAAGCTCATAATGGCGATATAACTATACCAATCAGTGATAAATACAATTGATAGGATCAAAATGGCACTCGAGCCAGTTGAGAATACAATTAATTTTCTTGCACCAACTCTGTGATAAAGTAAACCTCCAATAACTTCTCCAAATATGCTAAATAATCCTTGTAAAAGGATGACCATTCCAGCTTCCCCGTATGTTCTCCCTAATTCAGTACTTACATATAGGGTGATAAGTGGCCACATCAATGCTTTTCCACTAGAATTTATGAAGCTTGCTAAAATATAGAGAAGCGCATCACGAGGATACGCCTTGAAAACATTCATTTTATTCAGCAAATTGTTCATTGTAATCTCCTTTTACTAGTATGATAAAATTATTTAAAGCTTTTCGGATCAAATGCATCTCGTAATCCATCGCCCATGAAGTTGATGGACAAGACTGCTGCCACAATCATAATTCCTGGTGGAATCCAAAGCCAAGGTTGATTTGTCAAGACTGTGATGGATTGAGCAGTTGTCAGCATATTCCCCCAACTAGCGGACGGAGGTTGAATTCCCATCCCGAGAAAACTTAGAGACGATTCAGCAAGTATTGCAGCTGCTGCACCAAATGTAGCATTTACTAATATCGGTGCAATTGTATTGGGAAGAATATGATTAAAAATAATTCGTGGGGTACTATAGCCTAAAGCCACACCAGCTTTAACAAAATCTTGTTCTTTTAATGACAAGATACTACCACGTACCAATCTTGCAACAAACGGCCAACCTAACAATCCAAGAACAAGAATGATATTTAATAGTCCTGGGCCGATAATGGTAACTAAGACTAAGATGACCATTAAGGTAGGGAATGACATAAAGATATCGATTAATCGATTAATCGTCATATCGACCCATCCACCAAAGTAACCAGCAAGTGCGCCAATTATCGTACCGATAATAATGTTTATTGTAACAGCACCTATTCCAATGACAAGAGAAATTCTTGATGCGAATATCAACCTACTTACTACATCGCGTCCCATTTGGTCTGTTCCTAATAGATGAGTAGATGATGGCGCTTGGTTAAATGTTCCGACAATAGCATTAGGGTCATATGGTGCTAAGAGTGGAGCAAACATCGCCATCAAACATAGGATACTAAACATTCCTGTTCCAACTAGGGCTAATTTATGTTTTAAAAATCTCCTTAAAATCGTGCCAGCTAAGCTTTCCCCTTTTTCAATTACATCCATAGAGCGTTCAAGTGACTTTTCACCTATCGTTGAGTTTACATCGACTTCCAAAGAAGGCATAGTCTTCACCTAACTTTCTTAATTATATTTGACACGTGGATCTACAGCAGCATACATTACATCTGCCCAAATATTACCGAGGAATACACAAACAGCCGCAATTAAGTTAATCGCCATCAAGGTTGGATAATCCCTTGATAAAATAGACTGAATCGTTAACTGACCCATTCCAGGCCATTGGAATACAGTCTCAACGATGACCGATCCCCCAATTAAGAGTGGAATATCCATACCAACTATTGTAATAATTGGAATTAATGCATTCTTCAATGCATGCTTATTAATAACAACAGCCTCTCTCATCCCTTTTGCTCGAGCTGTACGAAGAAAGTCTAGCCCTAAAACTTCTAGCACACTTGAGCGAACATATCTTACCATACCACCAGCAAGAGCTGTTCCAAGCGTTAAGGTTGGCAAGATTAAATGTAATAGTAAATCACCTACACCAGATTGACCAACTGTGTTCATTCCACCAGTTGGTAGAATCCCAAATACAACTCCAAAAATATAGATCGAACCTAAACCGAAGAAGAAGTTAGGAATTGAAACTCCTAAGAACGAACCTGTTGTTGCAATATAATCCATCCATGAATACTGTTTTACAGCACTAAGAATTCCTATCGGGATTGCAATTAAATAAGAAACAACGACTGAACTCACCATTAAGATCAGTGTAGGACCTAAACGCTCCATAATCATCGTTGCTACTGGTTGGAAAGAAGTGAACGATGTACCAAGGTCTCCATGAAGCAATCCATAGAACCATTTTAAATACTGAATAATAAAAGGATCATTCAGTCCAAGCATTTCTTTTCGAAGGATCCGATCTGCTTCGGTAGCATTCGGATTTTGGGATAATTCTGATGGATCACCTGGAGCAAAGTAAATTAGCAGGAAATTAAGGAAGGTGACTCCTAGTAACACAGGTATTGAAATTAATAAACGCCTTGAAATATATTGGAACATCGTTGTTCCTCCTCTCCCTTTTTTGTTAATTTAATGGAAAATGACAAGCTACAGAGTGTTCTTTTCCAACTAGAGTGGGTTCGATCTCCATGCACATCTTTTGTTTTAATGGACATCTTGTATGAAAACGACATCCTTTCGGTGGATTTGAAGGATTAGGAACATCACCTTCTAGAATAATTTTTTCCTTTCCTCTTAAATGAGGATTGGGTGCTGGATAGGCGTCTAGAAGAGCCTTAGTATATGGATGTTTAGGATTTATAAATAATTCCTCAGTCGTTCCAAACTCAACCATTTTTCCTAGATACATAACCGCTATTTTGTTGCTCATATACTTCACAGCACCTAGTCCATGGGCAATAAATAAATAGGTTAAGCCGAATTCTTTTTGTAAGTCTTTTAATAGATTTAAAATTTGAGCTTGAATTGATACATCAAGGGCAGATACAGGTTCATCACAAACGATTAGTTTGGGATTTAAAATCAACGCTCTAGCGATCCCAATTCGTTGACGCTGACCTCCTGAAAATTCGTGAGGGTATTTATTTAAGTGATACTTTGATAAACCAACGATATTCAGCATCTCATACACTTTCTTTTTCAATGCTTCAGTTTCAAGGTTTTGATGTACTTGAAGTGGTTCCATCAATAGGTCTCTTACACGTTTTCTTGGATTTAAAGAAGAGAATGGATCTTGAAAAATAATTTGTAGTTGAGTTCGAACTTTCCTCATTTCGGCTACCGTCATTTCTGTTAATTCCATCCCGTTAAATGTTATTTTCCCTTCAGTAATCTCTTCTAATTGAATAATGCTTCGACCTAATGTTGATTTTCCACAGCCTGATTCTCCCACAAGTCCGATTGATTCACCAGGATAGATTTCAAGAGAAATTTCATCTACTGCTTTTACATGTCCGACTGTTTTTGAAAAAATACCTCTTTTAATTGGATAATATTTTTTTAGATTTTCAACCTTCAAAATTGGCTCTGCCATCATACATCCTCCTTCCATTTCCTGCTTATAAGATCTATCTTTACGGCTCTATGGAATCGAAATCGTTAAGATAGAAAAGGACAACCGTCTAAAACCTTCCAGTTTTCTACACCAACCAACACCTAACACTATGTTCATCATTCATTGAAATTAATGGCGGTGACTCCTCTCTGCAACGCTCTGTAGCGACTGGGCAACGATTATGATAACGGCAACCTATTGGCATTTGCTGCAGAGAAGGAACAGAACCTTCAATACAACTTAACTTTTCGCTAGGGTTGTGTTCTAAATGTGGAATTGAGGCCATTAATCCTTTGGTATATGGATGCTTAGGATCATCAAACAACGTATATACATCAGCTTCTTCCACAACTTGACCTGCGTACATCACAATAACCTTATCCGCGATATCCGCCACCACCCCTAAATCGTGAGTAATAAATAGAATGGAGGTGTTAAAATCATTTCGTAACTTCTTCATCAACCCTAAGATTTGTGCCTGAATCGTCACATCTAAAGCTGTTGTGGGTTCATCTGCGATTAATAATTGAGGATTACATGATAATGCCATTGCAATCATAACCCTTTGTCTCATCCCACCTGAAAGAGAATTAGGATAACTCTTCATAATCTCCTCAGCTCTTGAAATTCCTACTTTCGTCAACATTTCTGTAGCATAGTTCCATGCTTCTTTTTTCTTCATTTTCAAATGCTTCATTATGGGCTCCAACATTTGATTACCGATCGTATAAACTGGGTTTAATGAGGTCATTGGCTCTTGAAAAATAACTGAAATATCTTTCCCGCGGATACTTACCATGTTATTTTCAGTTAATGTTGTCAAGTCTTGACCGTGAAATTGGATATTCCCCTTCTTTATATATCCTTGTTTACCTAGTAAACGAATAATGGAAAGTGACGTAACACTCTTACCACACCCCGATTCACCAACAAGCGCAATCGTTTCTCCAGCATTTAATGTAAAGCTGACATCCTCGACAGAGATAACTTCACCAGATTCCGTATGAAATGCTGTTTGAAGTCCTTCAACAGTTAACAAACTTTCCATTCTCATTCACCTCTTAGTTATTGAAATCTATAAATCTTTTAAAGATGCCAGGCACTCTTCTTTTGGGTGCCTGGTACCTCACTTGTGGAATCTTATTTAAAATCCCACAAATGTGCATCAAAATGTGTTCCGTATATTGTTCCACCTTTACTATCAAGATCTTTGTGAACCGCAATTAAATTCTTTACTGAAAAGAGAGAGATTAGTGGAACATCTTCTTGAATAAAGTTTTGTACTTCTGTATAAATTTCTTTGCGCTTGGTTGCATCTGTTTCAGCAATACCCTGAGCTAATAATTCATCCACACGCTCATTACTATACTGCATATCGTTCAAGGCACCGTTTGATGTATAGATAACAGCAGGTCCGTCTGGGTCTACGATACTCCCAAAACTCATAATCATCATCTCAAAATCATGAGTGATTGCTTTCTGAACAGTTGTTGGGAAATCGTAGTTTACGATATTCACCTTTAAACCAATTGCCTGAAAATACTGTTGTAAAATATTCCCTGCCATTTCTCTTGATTGGTCACCAGTTGGAACGATCATATCTATTTCTTTATTAAAGTCCCAACCAATCTCTTCTAATAATTCTTTTGCCTTTTCAGGATTGTACTCATACTTCTTTACATTTGGATCAAAGTAAGGGTGGGAAGGGGCATATGGTCCATCAACAACATCACCTAATCCTTGTATTAAGTCATTTAATAGAACTTCTCGATCAATAGCGTATGCTAACGCTTGTCTAAATCGCTTATCTGGGAATACTTCTGTATTAAACTCCATATTGATATATCTTCTAGTTGATTCTTCACTTGTCACGATATGTTCCATACCTTTAACGGTAGCCCATTCATTTGGCGGGATTGTCCCTGAACCTGCATCAGCAGCATTCATATGAATCTCACCAGTCTGTAACTGTGCAACTAGATTAGCAGGTGGCATAATTTTTATGAATATTTCATCAAGTTTAGGAGCACCTCGGAAATATTCTTCATTTGCTACTAAATGTACAAATTGATCTTTTGCATATTCTTCAAAAAGAAAAGGACCAGTTGTTACAGTTGGATTTTGCCAGAAAGGGTTTTGATTTAATTCTTCTGGTTTTACATCTTGTAAAATATGTTTTGGAACAATCGACAAATCAGATAATCTTTCAAGTAGTAGATTTGGGTCTACTGGGTTCTTCGTTGTAAGTTGAACAGTATGTTCATCAACTGCTACAACAGAAGGTAATTCTGTTACACCCTCAGGGAGTTTTCCTTTTTCAAGGCCATCAAGGGCAGTAATGTAATTACCGATAGTAGTGAGTGTCTTAGGATTGGCGATTAAATTAATCGTAAATAAGACATCATCCGCTGTGAAAGGTGTTCCATCTGACCAATTCGCATCTTGATTTAACTTAATAGTGAAAGTTTTACTATCTTCACTAACTTCATAAGATTCTGCTAATACATTTTCAAATTCTAGTGGAGCAGTCATTTTAAATAAGGAATCAAATAAAAATCTTGTTACAAAGGTAACACCACTTGATCCTGATGCATCTGTATCAATCGGATTAAACATCAATGGGGCACCATTCATACCGATATTAAGGATTTTCTTCCCATCTTCATTAGCTGTCACCTCACCAGCAGTTTTTGTTTTACTTGTTGTATTAGTGGTTTGTTGATTACATGCAACTGCGAATAGAACGGTAAAACATAACAAGATTGAAAAAAGCAACCTTTTCTTTGACATCCCCTCAGCCTCTTCCTCTAATAATTTTTTGTAGAAAAATAAGTAAGAATATTGCCATATTACTTTAGGAAACAGTACCAACTACCGATATGGTGCTGTTTCCAATTATTATTTTGGGCTACGCTTTTGCTACAACAGGATTATTAACGTCCATTTTCTTTTTCAATGCAATTATTGAAAGAACTTGGAACGTAATATTGGCTGCATTTAGTGCAGTAATGTATGCAGGGTCACGGTCGGGTAGTACCTCAACAATGTCAAACCCAATGATATTCATTCCAGCAATTCCTCGAATTATTTGATAAGCCTCATAAGTTGTAAATCCGCCAACCTCTGGAGTTCCGGTTCCAGGAGCATACACAGGATCTAAGAAATCAATATCAAATGTTAGGAAAACAGGACGGTCACCAACTCTACCCTTTATCTTTGTGCACAATTCAGAGATTTCTAGTTTTCTTACATCATCTGTTGTTAATAACTCATACCCCATATCCCGTGAATCTTGATAAGGGTTCTTTTTAATGGAAGTACCACGCATTCCGACTTGAATGGATGAATATGAATCAACAATTCCTTCTTCTACCGCAATACTGAACATTGTTCCATGAGAGTATTTTTTTCTCGGGTCTGGGCTTCGACCTGTATCAGTGTGTGAATCGAACTGAACCAAACTAACTGGTCCATATTCTTTAGCTGCAGCCCTCAAGTGCGGTAATGAGATGGAATGATCTCCTCCTAATATGATTGGTATCACTTTATTAGCAAAGATTGGAGCCAGTTGTTCTTCAATTGCTTCATATGAATATTCAATATATCCTGGATGAACAAGCAAATCCCCATAATCAATTCCAGACAAGTATTCGAATACATCTAGCCGATCTAAGGATGTATTGATTTTACCAATCCTTCTTGACATTTCACGAATAGCAGCTGGCCCAAAACGCGTTCCAATTGCATAGCTTACACCTGTATCAAAAGGATTTCCGATTACTGCAAAATCGACATTTTCTAAATCATCCTTTAGATGTGGTAAGTGCATGAATGTTCTCATCCCTGAAAAGCCTGGTTCGCCTCTTTTTAATTGCGGTTTATACATGTACATCACCTTTCTAGCATCGGAATTTTTTATAATATAAAACAATGTAAGCATTTTCTTGAAATTTTTATTTCCATTTTGTATAATGAATCTAAGGTTTCTTAATAAATTTATCGTCAATCTCGGAATCTATCCTTTGTTAGAAAAGAAGATTCCGAAAAATAACTTTTTACGAAATCACCTCAAGTTCTGAAGCTTTTTTCTGTGCAATAATTGAGAGCACTTGGTAGACGATATGTGCAGCATTTAATGCTGTAATTCGAGCAGGATCTCGATCTGGTAACGTTTCAACAATATCAAAACCGATAATGTTAATACCTGAAATTCCTCTAATCACTTGGATTGCCTCATAGGATGTGAATCCGCCTACTTCAGGTGTACCAGTTCCAGGTGCATAGATTGGGTCTAAGAAATCCACATCAAATGTTAAGAAAACAGGACTATCACCCACACGATTCTTAATCTTTTTACATAACTCATCGATATATAGCTTCTTCACTTCATCTGTTGACAAAACCTCATAACCTAATTCAACGGATGATTCAAAATTAGGATTTGGGCCTCCACCACGCATTCCCATTTGAATAGATTTTGAAGTATCTACTATCCCTTCGTCAGCCGCTAAACTAAACATATTGGCATGTGAATATTTCATTCTTGGATCCTGACTTCTCCATGTATCTGAATGTGCATCAAAATGAACTAAACTAACTGGTCCATATGCTTTAGCAGCTGCCCTTAGATGTGGTAGTGAGATTGAATGGTCTCCTCCTAATAAAATGGGAATAATCCTCTTTTCAAAAATAGGTGTTAATTGTTCCTCAATTACCTCATATGAATATTCTATGTAGCCTGCATGAACCGTTAAATCACCATAATCAATTCCATTCATATGTTCAAGGATGTCAACATTTAATGCTGGATTTACAGAACGAATTCGTTGGGACATCTCTCGAATTGCAGCTGGCCCAAACCGTGTTCCAACTGCGTTACTAGCTCCAGTATCAAACGGGACTCCAATAACTGCAAATCAACATCTTCTAAGTCTGTTGTATGTGGTAATTTCATGTATGTCCTTATTCCGATAAAACCTGGTACCATCTTTTTTGTACTCAACACGCCATCCCCTTTTCCTAATATAAGTAAGAAACTTGTCATAAAGCTTGTCAGAAGTATTAACAATATATTTGTACTATTGTTTTTATTCTGAAAATTATAGATACAATTTACTTTACCATCTCTACTTCTATACTCTTTTTCATAGCAATAATTGATAATACTTGAAATGTAATATTCGCCGCGTTTAATGCGGTAAGCCCCGCTGTGTCCCGATCTGGTAGAGTTTCAACAATATCAAAACCAATAATATTTATGCCAGAAATTCCTCTAATCATTTGAATCGCTTCATAGGTTGTAAATCCACCAACCTCAGGTGTACCTGTTCCAGGAGCATACACTGGGTCTAAGAAATCAACATCAAATGTTAAAAATACCGGGCGATCGCCAACTCTTTCTTTAATTCTTGTGCATAAATCTGTGATCTTCATTTTCTTCACTTCGTCAGTTGATAAAACATCATAACCTAACTCAAAACATGATTCAAAATCAGGATTTGGACCACTTCCACGCATCCCCATTTGAATCGAGGCTGATGGATCTACTATTCCTTCATCAGCAGCTAAGCTAAACATATTCCCATGCGAATATTTTTTTCGTGGATCTTTGCTTCTCCATGTATCAGAATGTGCATCAAAATGGACTAAACTTAATGGACCATAAGTTTTTGCTGCTGCTCGCAAATGAGGTAATGAAATAGAATGATCTCCACCTAAGAGAATTGGAATGATTCTTTTCTCAAAAATAGGTGTTAATTGCTCTTCAATTGCTTCATATGAATATTCGATATATCCAGGATGTACAAGCAAATCGCCATAATCAATTCCTGTCATATATTGTGAAATATCGATTAAATCAAGTGCTGGATTAATTGAGCGAATTCTTTGTGACATCTCACGAATTGCTGAAGGTCCAAAGCGAGTTCCTACAGCATAACCAGCGCCCGTATCAAAAGGAACACCTATCACTGCAAAATCGACATTTTCTAAATCCTGCGTATGTGGCAATTTCATGTAAGTACGAATACCTGAAAAAGCTGATATTCTTTTTTGGTTGGATTTACTCATTTGATTTATCACCTTTCTTTTGCTAGATTTTGCAAAAGTATAAGTTATTTTAGAAAATCTTTTAACTTTTGCTATGAGATTATCTTAAACTCTTTTTTTGGTACTGTCATGGATTTTGTAAGAAATTCTTACATGCTTTTTCTTATTCCCCTTAACGTTCGAGTAACAAGGCAAAAAAGTGTTACCTTCTATGTAATAATATCTAACATCTTAAGCTATAGTGTACACTTTAATCAACTACATACAAAAGGAGAAAAAAGATGATATTAACTCCTCAATCTACTAATTTTGAAGATTACTTGAAAGAAACAGCTGTAATTAACTATTCAGACCCTCTCATAAAAAAACTGCCACTAGATTATTTAATGAAAATCAATCAGATATAGAAAAAGCGATAGCTGCATATGATTTTGTCCGTGATCAAATTTCACATTCATGGGATATTCAATCAACAAGGGTAACTTGTATTGCCTCAGATGTATTGGCATATAAAGAGGGTATCTGTTATGCAAAATCAAATTTACTAGCTACTTTATTAAGAGCAGAAGTGATTCCTACGGGGTTTTGTTATCAACGTCTCATGATATTCGATACTCCAGATAAGGGATACTCCCTTCACGCCCTAAACGCAGTGTTTTTACATTCTATAGGCACTTGGATTCGTCTAGATGCTCGAGGAAATAAACCAGGAGTCCACGCTGAGTTTTCCATCGATACAGAAAAATTAGCTTTTCCAGTTCACGAGGAATTAGATGAGAAAGACTATTCAATCATCTACACTACTCCAAACTCAAAAACAATTGAAGTGTTACAAAGCAACACAGATGCTCTAATCATGTATAAATATTACTTACCAGATACCTTATAGAGGATAAACTCCGTTTATACCGTGACAAGACAAATAAGAACTGAATCCAACCTTAAAAAGGAAGATTCAGTTCTCATAAAAATTTATCAGTTTAGTATACTTCTGGACCCTGTGTTTTTACTTTTTCTTGATCCTTATTTACCGTTTTATCAATTATTAATGGTATTACTAGTACAATTCCAACAATCATAAAAATAGCAGAAATTTGATACGTTAGAACGAGACCAAGGGATGTTTTTAAAATACCTGCTAAACTCATCATTAAGACCATTGCTCCCATGAATAATGGTGTCATAATTCCATTTACCCTTCCAACAAATGCCTCTTCTGAGTTTTGAAGTATCATCGTATTGATGCTAATCTGTATAGCTGGCATCATAAGTCCCGTTAGAAATTGAGCCGCAAGACTAAGCCAAATGATTTCTGATAATCCAATTATTGATATACCGACAGCATTAACAGCCATACCAAATGCAAGCATCCTAATTGGTGGGATTTTTTTTGACAACGCTAGTGCAATACCCCCGCCCATAATCATTGCAACACCATTCACAGCTAAAAACCACTGTAGAAACTCTTTATCCAATCCGAGTCTTTCAGTCACAATGAATATTCCAAGTGGTTGAATCGTTCCAACCGCAATACCCGCAGCAAAGAAATTGCCACCAAGAATGGTGAGAAACCTGCTTTTTTTCACATAATTAAATCCCTGAATTAGCTCCTCAATAATGGTTGTTTTTTCTTCTTTCTCTTCTACTTTTTTATCAGCAGGTAAAAACCATAGCGCTACTGCTGATAAAACAAACATCACCCCAGTTATTGCTAGCGAAATCGTAATTCCGTACTGTTGAAATACAAATGTACCGATAACCGGACCAATAATCATAAATAGTGCAAACATTGTTTGATAAATTGACATTCCCATTTGTAACATTGCTTCTGGAACATGTTGTTTAAATAATTTCATTCCTGACGGTTGTGAAAATTGCGAGAGGATTGCTGAAATTAACATCGCAAAGAAAACAGCTTTCCATGTAGCAAATGCAAGGCAGGTTAATACTACAAAAACAGATATTGCGCTTAAAAAATCACAACCAATCATGGTTCGTTTTGGACGCCACCGGTCAGCGAACGCACCACCTATGATTGAAAAAATAAAAATTGGTGCAAATTCTGCTACTGATATCATGGATACTGCAAATGGGTCCTCATTTGTCATTTCCATAACAAAAAGCAAAACTGAAAAATTTCTTACCCAAATACCAATCTGTAAAAACAAGCCTGAAACCAAAATCGCACGTACAAATCGATTTCGCAACAACTCAGAAAGACTCGAATCCTTTGCCATGTCAGTTTCCTCCATACCACTCTAAATCTGTAAATACTTTCCAATTATACCACCTTTGAATGCAGGTGTAATCTCTAAAAACACCTTCAAACAAAATGTTTAGAACAAAATATTATATTTTTACTGTTTCTCTTACTTTCGCGTTTTCGTGGATATCCAAGTGTTCACTATACTCAACTCTATCAATATGACATTTTTCTCCGATGAAAACCCTTTTCCCGCGTACTAACTTTGCTGACGTCACGTCTAGATTGATTTCATCACCTTCAATAACCTCTGCATTTAGTACATCATTACGTTGAAAAAGGAAGTTAAGAATCTTTTTTAACATTTTGGTTGATATATGTTCAATAACAGAGATATGTTCTCCGCCCATTTCCTTAACGACAGATTGATGACCTATTTTCAAATGAATCATGTCAGCACTTAACAAGCCATCTACTTCTAAAGTACCATTTGACTCAAACACTTCAACTTCACAACTACCTTTTACTGTAAGCATTCCATTAACTTTAACTTTCCCACCTGTAATTCTACCGCTTACTTTACTTGCCCCGTTTATATTAAACTCTTTTACCTTTATGTCCTTCGCAAAATTTGTTGAGCCATTTATTGTTAATTCATCAATGATCGCACAACCTAGCAAAGAAGAACTACCATTTACTTTCATATCCGTAGCCGTGATATCTCCATTAATTGTTCCTGAGCCATTTATTCTTATTTTGTGTGCTTTGACTGCACCTTCAACATTTCCTGACCCATCTATCTTTACTAATTTGCACTCAATATCACCAACAACTTTTCCACTACCATTTATCTTAACTTCATCAAATATACCACCACTAGCTGTTCCAGAACCATTTATTTTTATATGTTTGTTTGATGTTACTTCCGTACTCATTTTCTACCATCTCCCTATTTATTATGGTTGTAATCCCGTAAGCTTCATTTTTACTTGATTCATAATTTCAAGCAAATTGTATCTTTTCAACACCCTTGCTTGTTGTTCTAAAAAAATCGGTACTTGGATTGGTACCATAAACCATATTAATTGGTTTCCTTTTTCGATACCCACCAGTTCTTGCGATATCTTCCCATGTTCCTTGTAATGTTCATGTATGAACGTGAAAGTCACTAAACATTCATCTATAGATAAACCGGTGGATTTTGAAACCATTTCACAAACATACATAAAATAGATAGCTCCAAAAGAATACGAATGTAACTTGGTGTACATAGATTTATATTTATTTATTGTTTCTTCAGTAAGGAGATGTTTGGAACGTAATGCCTCCTCTGTTAGTTCTATTTCAGCAGGATTTGGCGAAAATAATTTTGCTAGTTCCTCTAAAGAGTATTCATCCTTTAACTTAACAATTTTATCAATTCGTTCTACTATTTTCTCTTTCGGAAAAAAGGTTTCTTGGCCTGTAAAACTAGATCTCTTGATAAACCAACTCTCAGGAATAATATCCATCCGTTTCCACCTATACAATTGACCATAGGAGATGCCTGTTAACTCTAATAATTCTTTTTTTGAGATAAATTTCTCTTCCATTTTCACACACCCTTCGCAAAACAAAACAATGTTACGTTGTATTTATAAGTTGAATATAACATAACATTGTTACGTTGTAAATTACATTATTTTTTATCAGACCAATTAAAACATGGAGATAAATAAAGGAACGTTGTATCAAGAATCTGCTTTTGAAGATGCACCACAAAAAAAACACACAATTCTGTGTGTTTTTGTACTTATTTAAATTCGGTATTAATTATTTGATGAATTGTTAGTATCTTGTGGTGAAGTTGTAGAATCCCTTAATACTAATTGGCCTGAAATTAAGAGCTTTTCATATGAAGCATTTTGTTCATTTAATCTCCTTTTCAAGAATTCTACAGATCGTTTTCCTAGTTCAAATTTCGCCACGTTTACTGTTGTTATTGTTGGTGATTGATTATATGAGAGATCTGTATTATCAAATCCAGTAACTGAAAAGTCTAATGGCACCGAGTATCCTGCAGATTGCAGTAAGGAAATAACTGTCGAAGCAACTTGATCATTGGCACATACAAAAGCCGTCGGAAGGGTCATCTCTGTTTGAACACTTAGCCAGTCATTAAACTGTTGGTTAAAATTTGCACCTTTAATCGATAATAATTCAGTACTAAAAGGGGTAAACAGACCCTTACTTTCAAGACAACTTCTTACACCATTATACCTGTCAAAAAAACTACGAGAATATTGAATATCACCAACAAATTGAAATTTCTTATGACCCAGACCATGTAAATAACTAGTCAAGTGAAAACTAGCATCAAAATTATTATTAAATACTGTATCACAAGGAATAAGTGGATCTTCATAATCAATCATAATAATTGGCAAAGCATTTTTTTCAATATCTAATAAAATTTTAGGTGCAACATATCCTACAGTAATAACTCCTACAAACCCATTTAAATTAACAACACTACCTATATTCCCAATATATATTTCAGTTAGTAAGACCATTTGAAACCCGTACTTCTCAATTGTGGATGATATGCCATCAATTATCTTCCCCCAATAAGAGGATTCACGTGTTTGAACGTGAACGTTTTGCATAATAACCAGTACTACCTTTTCTTTTTTTTCAGTTGGTTCTGAGTTTGCTTGAATTGATTGTTGGTCACCTTGTTCATTCACTCTGCCCTTTTTTTTTGCACTATATCCAAGCTGTCCCGCTGTTTCTAATACCTTTTTACGAGTTTCCTCATTGACACCTTCTTTGCCTGACAATGCCTTTGATACAACATATTTTGATACTCCTAAATAATCTGCAATTTGCTGCATTGTAATCTTCTTTGCCATCCAATCACCACCTTTATTAGCACCTTTGTAAATACATAACTTTACTATTTAATTCTCCCTCTACATATTGATTCCTTATTTTAGCAGCAGCTTTTTTCATAAAAATAAGAAGAAAAAGCAAGTTCCTCTTATAAGAGGAACCTTGCAAAATTCTTTATTTGAATGGTTCTATGTTTTCTTCATACCAATCTTCAAATTTATTATATTCGTCTGCCTGCTTACTATAGAGAGTATTTGCTTCTTCCTCTATTTCTTTTCCTCCTAGGGTATCAAATTTCTCGATAAATTCATCAAAAGCAGTTATTGGCAAGCTACCTGATATGATTCCCCAGAATGTCTCGTCTCTTAATGTTGTGATATCCGTTCCATATTCATTCCACATTGGACGATTGTTAGATTTAAAATAAGCGATTTTTTCTCTCATCGGCATTGAGGTTTCTGCACGTTGTTCATAAATTTCGATAACTTCTTTTGTATTTTGAATATTTGCCTCGTCTTTACGAGAAACATACCAGTTGTAATTACCTAAGCCAAGCTCGTTCATTTCATCTGTTTCTATTAAACTATTGTACTGACCATCGACAATTTCGTAATGTTCCCCTTCTTTACCAAAGGTAATTAACTTATATGTTTCAGGTGAAGCCATACGATCCAAGACTTTTACCGCTTCTTCAGGTTCTTCTGCTGCTGCAGTCACCGAGAGGTATGCCCATCCATTTACTTCTGATGGCCGATCTGATGCAAAACCATCAGGTCCTTTAACAGGGTCAATTTGCATATACTCTCCATCTGGATTAAAGGCTTTGAACGACATCTGTACAGGATTATCGGGATTAAAATACTGTATCCAACGATACATTGAACCTACTTTACCTGTAGACAGGATTTCATCAACCTTACTCTCTTCAATCGAAGAAATCATCCTTGGATCAATAATACCTTCTTTGTATAGACCTTGTAAAATTTCAAGAACCTCTCTCACTTCTGGCATTGTTGCTCCAAACTTAACAGTCCCATCTTCTTGAATTAAAAATGATTCAGGGTCAACTCCATAAGCGTAAAAAAACGGTGTAAAAGAACGGTAATTATTATCACCAGACAGTCCATATGTATCATCTTTTCCGTTACCATCTGGGTCATTTTGGGTGAACGCTCGAAGTACTTCGATATATTCATCTAATGTGGTAGGAGTTTCTAAGTTCAAGTTTTCAAGCCAATCTTTTCGAAGAATTGTTGTCATTGATCCAGCTTCTGCGACATCTCCAGGTATTCGATATATTTTCCCCTCTGTATTCCAAGAATAAAACAATGTTTCTTTTGAATAATAATTTATTATATTTTTCCCATGCTTTTGTAATAGTGGTGCAAGATCAACAACGATACCACCATCTACCCACGTCTGAAACTCTCGATCCATTGAAGGAAACCACATAATATCTGGCATTTGGTCATAATCACTCATTAATAAGTTTACTTTTGTATTCAAATCTGCCCAAGAAGGCAAGAATACGTTTTCAATTTCAACCCTTTTATCTAGATGTTGGGTAAGGTCTTCCTCTAATGATTTTTCAGTCCAAGAATTAGGTGTTTTAGGACCACCCATTAACGCTAAACTAATATTTAATGTCTCTTTTTCGTCAGTTTCCTCATTTTCTGCTTGTTGCTTTTCAGAAGTAGAACAAGCAGCAATGAATGTAGATAGTACTAATATAACTACTACCATTAGTAACAGTTTTTTCTTCAAGTTCATTTCCCCCTTATAATTCAACATCCAATCGAATCAATCCTATTGTTATTCTAAAAAAGTGTAGGTCTATGTATCCGTTTACGATAAAATACAAAAAATATTAGTATAGTGAACTATCTAATATTAAAGTGATGTTTTTGTCGTCGCCCCCTTGTTTTTATCATTGTTAGCAAAAACAAATAAATTATGATAACTAACATGCTAATTCTAGCTAATTCAAATACATATATCAATACTTTTTTATTATTTTTATGTTTTCGAATCTAAATTGAAAATAATATTTGAAGTAAATGTAGTTATAATTTGAATACCTAACTCTATTCATTTAATAGTGGAAATTCATTATGTATATATGAAGTAATAATTGACTTTTCAATCTAGCTTAATAATAACCTAGTAGATTTTAAAGGAGCAGTCTGTTATAAGGTTTTCCGGGGACTTGAACAAAAAGAGCCTTCTTAGTATGATGCGGGGTGTCAAATTCTAGCGTGAATGACCCCTAATTCGATAACCAAGGAGGACTCCATATGAATTGTAAACAAAACCAAGAATAAATAAAAGTCATTGAAAAAAACACTCGTTTTTGGAATCTGCATCGCTAAACGGACACATTACGCTTGCTTTATGGATGATCGATGAAGAGTGCTCCGAAAGTCTTTCTCTATTTCTCAGTCACGATATGTGGTTTTGAACTTTTCTATCAACGAATACTGACTGAATTGAAGGAACACGAGAAACCAAATTGTCATCGTTGGAATGAAACCAACAGACCATTACTGACTCAATTAAGCTTTTCTGAAAAAGGTATTCCATTAGTTAAAAAAAATGATGATTCGGTGGTTAAATCGCTATTTTCCAGAGTTCACCTCGGTCTTTCCGTCATTCGGAAAGATGGCAATGGCAGTACTTAAATGTACCCCATTCCAATCCGATACGCAAGAAGCAGTCAATCGTGTGGTTCTATGTGGAAAGTTACTAAAAGTATTATATGGAATCCACACACTAGACGAATACAACTTAACATATTCTACCTAAGCAAATAATGAAGGATATTCCTAGTCTCCGAGAGGCTATGTAAGGTTCTGCATTCCTTGATTGCTAGAAAACAGGATGACACGGAGAAACTGGCACTATTCTTCCCATAGACCCTGAGTCCCTAAAGGAGCTCGATAGCACCTGACTAATGACTAGACCGAACGAAGGAATGTAGGCACATAGATACCCAGATACATGGGAGGGTAACTCATCATAAGTTACGCAGAGACCATTGTGCATCGCATAATTCACTAGCACTACTTATCATCATTTTCCAGTAGTGACCGCGTTGCGTACCTATTTGTTGGAAATGATTCATATAATATAAAAATATTGTTAGAAACCATGTCAAAAAAATTATCATTGACACCCTACCAACGGGTAAAACCGTTGGTAAATCAACATTTACAGAGGGAGGATACATATATTGTCCGAACTACTTTCTAATTAGTAGGCTCTCCTTAAGGCATGTTCTCCTTCATATATAGATTCTTATTAAATGATACTTGTTGTTGTGTACGAAATTCACCAGGTGTTACTCCATTTATTTTCTTAAAAACTCTAATAAAATTCTGTGAATTGTTGTAACATAAACGATTTGCAATTTCTATTATTTTTAAATCCGTGTTTGTTAATAACTCTTTTGCTTTTTCCATTCTGTAGATGATCAAATAATCTGTAAAGGTCATACCTACAACTCGCTTAAACAATGTACTAAATTGTGGTGAAGGAATTGATAGTACTTCTGCAACCATGGGTTGAGACAAATCTTTATCATAGTTATTATGAATATAAACCAAAGCACTTTCAATCAATTGATGTTCATCATTATCTCTTAATGTGCGAATATAATTAACTATAACTGGATATACTTCGTCTTTAAGCCAACATGAAATTTGTTCCATTGTCTGAAACTGATTTAACTTTTGATATGGGTCATACGGAAACAGATTCAACCTATTTTTCGGATCAAGAAGATACACTTCTTTTAGAGTAGAACCAACCAATTGATTGATACCTTGTATTATTCCACTGTAATTTTGGTTGTTTCTCCCCTTCAAAAACCCTATGAATTCATCCAGTAGTTCATTTATCTTATTTATATCACCTAGTTTTAAGTGCTTAATGACTAACTCCTCTGTTTCAATTGGATAAATATAGCTATATCCATCAGAATGTACTTGCTGAATAGAAATAACTGTGTCCTTCCCTTTTACTAGGCGATACCTAATCGATTCATTTGACTCAATAAACGACTGTCGAATATTCTCAACATCCTTATATGTACGACCAATCCCAATTGTCACCGTAGCATTCTGGCTACTACGTACAAAATTACAAAGCCTTTGTGACATTTGAATTAAATTATTGTTAACCTCCTCATGTACATGATGATTAATAATAATTGAGAATCGCCCCATTTGCATTTCCACAATAGAACCATTAAATTGGTAATCATACAAATTCTTTCTTGCAGTATTTATCATGTTGCTAATTATTAAATCAACTGTTTTCTCTTCCATTGTTTCAAACTCATCTACTTCAACACTAACGACTGTAAAAAAAGGAAAATAATATTTAATACCATAGTAATCAAATCTTTCTCTAATTTCTTCCTCTTTTAAATACTCAGTTAACACTCTTTTCATAAAATGGTCCTTCAGCTGCTTCTTGGTCTCAAGAATTTTTTCATTTAATAAGTTGTTTTCATTGTTAATAGATTCAAAGTATTCCTTAATATAACCAAATTCATCGATATTTCTTGAGGTAGCTACTTCATACCTTCCCGTCTTCTTGATATAATCTATCATATTGTGAATGAGGCTGTAAAAACGTCCTGAGAGAAACATTGCAGCTAGCAAGCTTGTAAATGTAAGGATTAGACATATAATCAATGTAGTATTTAAAATTAATTTTGATTGCGCGGTTAATTCGTTCATAGGAATAACGGATACATATTTCCATCCATTATATTCAGATTTCATATAGTTTATAAGCATGGTTTGTTCTTCAATTTGAGTAGTAAACGTAGATTCATTTTTAGTCGAATCAGCAATATTGTTTAAAAAATCATATGTATCTAATTCCTCGTCTAACAAATTTTTATTCCAATCGGCCCAGATTGTCCCATTAGGCGTCAAGATAATCAATTCACCACTTCTTCCCAACCTAACATCACGGAATACCTCAAAGAATCCTCGCTCATTTAAGTTGATTATTAAATAGCCAAGTGGGTTTCCTGAGTTTACAGGAATACGTCTGACCATGGTAACCTTATGTGATCCCCCTCTAGGTAATGTAACTTCTGTCTTGTAATCTAAAAAATAATGAGGCTTACTGATTTCCTTAAAACTAGTAAGAACTCTATGATCTAATATCTCTGAATCAATTAATCCATTTTCAGAAGTAAAAACCATATCTTTTTTTGTAAGATAAATATAAGCTGAATCTATATTAGGATTTAAAACCTCCATAGAATGTAAGATAGATGAAACTTCATTATATGCTCTAACATCTGAATACGGATTGCTTAATTCTAAAAAATCTTCAACAGTTGGATTAAAAATATGCTGAAGAGCTATTTTATCTAAAATTAGTAATTTTTCATCAATTCTCTGTTGAATTTGATGAATGGTTTCACGATTAGATTTACCAATCTCTCGCTCTGTATTGAAAACGGTTACAAAATATGTAATAGCACCAAGTAAAATTACAGGAATAATTGCTAATAATGAAGCTACTAAAAACATTTTTAGTCGCAATGTGGTCTTATAAGAAGCAATGTATTTTAATAAGCGAGTCATCTTAAATCCCTCTTTTTTGTAGTACTTATTTTCATTGCGAGTTAATAAGCTTCAGAAGCATTTATAATTCTTATCCATATATTAACACAATTTTACAAATTTTATGTACATTTTAGAAATATATGTCTATATTTGGTTAATTATCCCGGATATCAACAACACAACTTTCTTAAAGTGGAAATATATGGATGTTCCGTTACCATAGCGCTACTTATTTTCTGTTCAACAACATGGTGTTCAAATGTATATATAAAAAAAGAAAATCAACCATTCTATGATTGACTTTCTATAATAATATTATAATTTACTAATTGTGATTTGACTAATCTCTTCCACCATTGGCTTTTTTGATGTAAGAAGAATTCGATAAATAGAATCTCCCCATACTGGGCGGAGTTTTTCATCCTGAATAGAGATTCTTTCAAAGTTTACGTCAAAAAGGTCAACATCGTACGTAACTGTTACTCCATCTGTACCATTTTTTATAGTAATTGTACCACTACCCTCTTCATCAATTAATGGTTCAGTTGGCACCATTAAACTTTGAATAATATCGCCAGGATTGCTGAATTTAATTTCATCTGTAATTTTTATATATGAATCTTTAGTTCTAGTAAAGGTCATTTCACGTTGACAGAATTTTAAACCAGCTTCCTCAGGATAGGCAGAGGCGATATTTAAAGAAAAATTAACCGATGCATCATCTACATGGTACTGAACATGTGTTGCTTTAAATTCTTTACCAGGACTTTGCTGAATCCCATTAACAGTCGGTAAATTATGATAACTAGATTGCATTGTCCAAATTTCATAACGTTCGGGACTAAATGTTTTAGCTGTATAGGTCTCTACTCCCGCATCAATAATCATCGGAGTACCGTTAACGTAGATAATAAAATTTCCTACATCATTATGGTTATGGCTTTCATCGTTATGTCCGCCCTTTGCTGCTAAATAAAGACCTTGGGAGGTACCCTCCTTTTCCCTTGCAGTCAACACTTGTATGTCTTTTAACCAAGAATCTCTTATAAATGGTGGTTCTGCAGTGGCCTCTTCTATTTCATTATAATTAAATAATGCTGGGAGCTGTCTGTATATAGAATTTAAATGATTATCTTTTCCGACTTTTCGTTGAAGATGAAAAGCACTTGACCCAAGTGCCATAAGACTTGAATCATTAATACGCTTACCATAGCGATATACTAAGTCACTAAAAATTTTCACCAATGCTCCACCATCAGCAAAGTTAATAAAGTACTCTTTATCGACATAGCTTCTATAAAGATATCGACCGATTTCCTTTATTAATGGTTCTTCGTAAATATTTATTTTTCCATTTGTACCACTATATAGTAATTCAAGACAATCAAATAATGAACCACCAGCGCGCCCCCAATACATAGTTCCTTCATCACAGCCACCATCATCGTGATAAACTGCAAGGAAACCATCTAAGCTTCGTAAGGATTTCGATACTGCCTCGATGCGACGATCATTATCCTCTTCCATAAAAAGAAATGCAATTAAACAATTCGAATTACACCAAGGGTTCCAGTTGTTCTGCTTTCGATCTGTAGCTAGACCCATCCACCAGAAATCATCTCTATTTAAGTAAGGGTCTAAAATTCTGCGCTTCATCTCAATTTGGATTCGCTCACATATTAAAGGGCTTACCTCATCCAACTTTGACTTCAGCAAATAATGTGTAATTGCTAATAGACCTGCTGTTTCACCAGCAAACAAATCAATAATTGGTTCTGTTATGTCTGGCAAAAGTGTCTTCCCTTTTTTTGAATTATAGTTATGGGCAGAAACACCCCAAAAGGACTCCTCACAAATACACCATATACCGTTAATAATGTCATCAATAAATCGACCATTTCCCTCAATGCATTCAGCAACCACCAAAGTTGCCAATGCAGACCTTCGTTGAAATGATGGGTTTTCGTATCCTGTACGGTTTCCGTTTCGTACGAATGCCATGAAGCTAGTAGCTGGTAAAGAAGGCCAATCGTATTCTAGGTATCTCTCTCCCTCTTTAATTTGTTCTTTTCGTAAAGACTCTGGTAACGAATCCCACTCTCTCCTCTGTTCGAATGTTGGGAAAGGTGCAAATTCATTAAGAGGTAAGACAATGTGTTCTAACTCGGAATTCACATATTTTTCTTTTAACATTTAGGTATACTACTCTCCTTTTCTATTAAGGAGGGAAATCATAATTGATTCCCCTTCACTTTTCATATTGTTAACTAAAAATACAAAGGTTTATTGATTTTCTTTATACCAAGCATTAACTTCATCAGTGATTTGTTGTCCACCACCCTGCAGCCACTTTTCTTTAAATTCATCAAAAGCATCCAATGGAAGTTCTCCACTAACAATTTTTACAAAATACTCATCACGTGTTTTTACTAAATCTGTCCCTTTATCAACATATGTTGGTGCTACATAAGCTAAAACAGGGTTTACTACTCCCGTATCTACTACTCTATCAAGTGCTTCTGCCTGCATATCTTGAACTTCTTGTGGAGCTGATGTTACAACATACATATAAGGGTCATATGGGTTGTGACCAAAAATGTTATCTACACCTTCGTTTGTCCAAGCATCTGTTAATGTTTTAGTTCCATCAGCATTGACTGTATGGTGAACATCTTCCAAACCATATCTCTTAAGATCATATGCTTCTTGAGATGCTTGCCAATCTAAAATTTCAATAATCTTTTTCACCTTTTCTTCAGAACGGTCATGCGGAACAACCCATTGACCAAAGAAACCTGATGATTGGCTCCAACCGAATTTACCAGTTGGTCCCACCGGTGGGTCAATCATGATTAAATTCCCATTTGCGTCAACCTTTTTCAGATTTTCAACATAGCGTGCGAAATCACTAATTTGTCCTGCAAGCATGATTCCACCTTTTCCACCTTCAAGTTTTTCCCAAACTTGTGTATTTTTTAGTACCGGGAAATCCTTATCAATTCCACCCTGAGCATAAAGATCCCTTAACCACCCGAGAGCTTCTTTACGCTGAGGGACGATGTCCATACTCATTAAAGTGCCATCTTCCATTACACGCCAACCATTTCCTGTATCAAATGCCATATAGAGTGAATCCATATGGGACACGTTTTCACCCATTACAATTCCAAAAGTGTCATCTTTACCATTACCATCAGGATCATCCGTAGTAAACTTGATTGCTGTTTCATAAAATTCTTCAACAGTTTTTGGAATTGGAAGACCTAAATTATCTAACCAATCTTTACGAATCATTACAGCTGATCTGTTTAAAGCACGAGTACGAGGTACTCCATAAACGCTTCCATCGATTTCTATTGTGTCAAATATTTCCTGAGGTGTTTCTTGTATATGTGTTGCACCCTCAATGAATGCATCCAATGGTTGGAATGCGCCTTGTTCAACGTAACTATTTAACTCTGCATCCGGAAAATCAGTCCATACCATTGTATCTGGCATATCTCCAGAGGCTACCATTACCTGTAGCTTTTCCGAGTAGTTATTTGCAGGGACTGCCATTAAATCTAATTCAACGTTAAACTTTTCTTCAATTTGTTTCCAAATATCATTCTTTTCAGGTGGTGTAGTATAAAGCGGGTACATCATACTAATTTTCATTTTACCTCCTTCTCCTTTTGCCCCACCAGATGATTCACTACCTGATTTTTCTGAATTAGAACAACCAGAAATCACTAAACTAACTATGATACTGATAAGCAAGAATAACTGAAATACTCCTTTTTTTCTCCTAGAAACTGGTTTCTTTGACATCCATTTTCCTCCCCTTTTAACTAAATTCATTGTATATAAAGGACGACTTATTGTACCGTCCAATACACCACATTCCACTTACTCAAATTAACCTTTTACAGAACCTAACATTACCCCTTTAGCAAAGTGTTTCTGTAGGAATGGATAAACAATTAAGATTGGTACCGTTGCAACAACAATTGCCGCCATTTTTATGGTAGTAGGTAAAACTTGCATTTCAGTACTATCCATAGCTTGATTAAACTCTGTTGTCTCACCAATAATAATCATTTGTCTTAAAAGTACTTGAATTGGCCATAATCCGGTATCATGTACATAAATTATAGCCGCAAAAAATTGATTCCAATGATACACCGAATAAAATAAGGTAAATGTTGCTATCGCTGGCATTGATAAGGGAAATACAATTTTAAACAAGACACCAAAATGTGTACTTCCATCAATTCGAGCTGATTCTTCAATTTCCTCGGGAATACTTTGAAAAAAGTTTTTCATAATAATAAGGTTGAATGCACTAATTGCCATAGGAAGTATCATGGCCCACAATGTATTAATTAGGCCTGTCCATTTTACAACCATATAAGTCGGAATCATTCCACCGTTGAAGAGCATCGTAAACAGGACTAAAAAAAGAATTACTCTTCTCCCTTTTAACGTTTTTTTCGCTAAAGGATATGCCATTAGCCCAGTCAAGACTACATTTGTAAAAGTACCTACAACGGTAAGTAATACTGTTACCCATAATGATCGAATAAAACTTGAATTAGAAAAGATAGTATTATAAGCCGTTAATGTAAATTTTTCAGGCCATAGTATAAGTCCCCCCCTTAATACTTGTTCGATGGGAGCAAAGGAAACAGCTAAAATATAAATAAACGGAAGTAGTGTTGCTAATCCACATAAAACTAAAATTGTGTAGTTTGACACATCAAATATTCTACTTCCAAGTGTAGGTTTGTAATGATACATACACCTTCCCCCTTTCTATTAGGTGTCTTTTAATAAACACCTTCTTCTCCTGATTTCTTAACAATCCAGTTTGCTCCTACAACCAAAACAAGACCAACAATGGATTTAAATAAACCTATAGCTGTTGTATAACTAAATTTCCCACCGACTAAACCTTCTCTATAGACGTAGGTTTCAAATACATCCCCAACTCCATAGGTCATAGAGTTAACCATTAAGAATATCTGCTCAAAGCCAACATCTAAAGTGTCACCAAGGCGTAGAATTAGTAAAATTAAAATTGTACTTTTAATAGATGGAAGTGTAATATGCCATAATAGCCTCCAACGATTTGCTCCATCTACGATTGCCGCTTCATATAACTGCGTATTTACCCCAGCTAAAGCAGCTAGAAAAATAATAGTCCCCCATCCAGCTTCCTTCCATATACTTTGTGAAACTATTAAAGTTCGGAATAAACTTTCACTAGTTAAGAAGGATATCTCAGTTCCTCCTATTGCTCTTATAAACTCATTTACTATTCCACCCTGCGTTCCTAGAATTACGTAGGTCATACCAGCTACTACTACCCAAGAAACAAAGTGTGGAAGATAGATCACAGTTTGAATTGTTCTCTTAAATAATTGCAGCCTTATTTCATTCAGTAGTAAAGCAATAATAATTGGGGCAGGGAAAAAGAATACCAATTTGTAGAAGCTTATAAGTAATGTATTTCTCAATATTTGCCAAAATTTCTCTTCGGCAAATAACGTTGCAAAATGTTCAAACCCTACCCATTTACTACCAAATATACTCAAGAAAGGACTATAATTTTGGAATGCAATTACATATCCCCACATCGGTAAATACTTATAAATTAGAAAAAATAGGACACCGGGGAGTAACAATAAATAAAGCTCCCAATCCCTTTTAAATGCTTTCTTGAAACCTCTTTCTGGCGAAAGCGATTTCACTTTAGTCTTTTTTACAACCTCTGTTTTCAAAATATGATTAACCTCCCTCTATAAATGTTGATTTATCAACGGTTTGACCCGTTGGTGGGGTGCCAAAAAAATATTTTTCGACACGATTCCTAACAATATTTTAATATTATGTGAAACTATTCCAATTCATGGGT